>Ga0213831_1000045_pt1 | contig 291902 bp, 259 predicted proteins | sample SWATP12_FD_163421 | JGI IMG/M metagenome (GOLD analysis project Ga0213831, IMG submission 163421) | Coastal seawater microbial communities from Marineland, Florida, United States - SWA TP1 #2 | ecosystem: Environmental > Aquatic > Marine > Coastal | place: USA: Florida | collected 2016-08-06 | reverse complement strand
TACGTACTATCACTTCTGGTCGTGGTCAGTTCTCTATGGAGTTCGGTCAATACGCACCATGTCCAGCAAACGTTGCTGAGCAAGTAATCGCAGAAGTTAAAGAGCGTAACGAGAAGAAGTAATTCTTTACGTAGATAGCTTTAAAGCCCCTGAAGTGAAAGCTTCAGGGGCTTTTTCTTTATGGGGGGGGCCATTTTTGTGTTCTCTCACCTAGGGCTGCGAGTATCAATGATCTCCAAGTCACTAGGGTGCTCTTTCTGACATTCTTCGACTTGGCTGAAAATCCAGTCACAGAATTGACGGATTTTCTCACGCTTAAAATAGGCGCTAGGGGCACAAAGGAAATAGTTGTAGTCCGTTCTCTGAGCAAGGTTCCCTATGCGGACTAATTTGCCTTCTTCAATGTATCTCTGAGCCAGGGTATGCTTGGCTAAAGCCACTCCTTGTACGGCTAGAGCCCCTTCCAGAACAAAATGCGAACCGTTGTATTTTAACGTCGGTTTCGAGGTATTATGACCAACGTTTTGTAGCCATATCCCCCAATCAAGATCTCTCCAGTAATCCTCGATCAGATCCGCACCCGTTAAGTCACTAAGATCATAAATACCATGCCTTTCTTGGTAGATTGGGTGGCATACAGGGTAGAGCAGCTCTTCCAGCATGAGTTTGGATGTTAGATTCGGGTAATTTCCCGGCCCATAACGAATGCATAGATCAAGGTTAGATCGTTGAAAGTCCACCAGTTCGCTGGTGGGTTCAATCATGAGTTCTTGTTCTGGGTGTAGAGCTCTGAAATGACCGATTCTTGGTACAAGCCAGTGTTGAGCAAAAGAAGGCAGTGTCGAAATAGACAATAAGTTTGGGTTAGGGTCCGAATTGATTTGTCGAACGCCATCCTGAATGTGTTCAAAGCCTTTTCGTGCTTGCTGATAAAGAATCTCGCCTTCCGCAGTAAGCTGCACTTTTCGGTGCTGGCGCACAAAGAGTTCTACGCCCAGAAACTCTTCTAGCTGACGTATCTGTTGGCTGATTGCAGCGGCAGTGACAAACAAATGTTCAGCGGCTTTCTTAAAGCTACCTAATTGTGCTGCTGTGTAAAAGTAATACAGTCCTTGTAAAGGAGGGAGGCGATCTTTCACTTAAGTTTTCCTTAACTAAAGGTCAAATTCCATCGTTTGAGAGTGATGCGATATTGTCCGATTATTAAGTCAAATCTTAATAAAGACAAGGTGAAGTTATGGAAACTACTGCGAAATCTCCAACGTGCTCGAACGATGGTCGTCTTTCTTTAAGCCAGAAATTCTTAACTAAGATCAAAAGGTGGCGACAAAATTACCGTACTCGACGCCAGCTGAATCAACTGTCTGAACACATGCTGCGTGATATTGGTGTTGAGTATAAAGAAGCTGAACACGAATCCCGTCGAACATTTTGGGATGACTAACTCTGTTGTTCACTGATTTCACTCTGGAGCCAGTTAACAAACGCTTGGATACGTTTTTTACGCGGAGAATCTTCACTATAGAAAAGATTGAATTGGATACCCGGTGTCATGCCAATATCAAAAGGTTTGACTAACAGGCCTCGCTCTACGTAATCACTGGCGAGAGAGTCAGAAGCAAGACAGGCTCCATGGCCAGACATCACGGCTTTCATCGCATGATCAAAGGTACTGACTTCCATCCAACGAACGGAGTTTTTGCTCATGCTGACACCTGCTTGAGCGAACCATGACTCCCATGGATAGCCTCCTGATTCATAGTGAATTAGCCAGCATGCTTGGAGTTGAGATGGCTTTTTTAAATTAATAGACTTAGCAAGGTGAGGAGAGCAAAACGGATAAATCGTTTCTTCAAATAAAAACTCTTTGTGGAAGGATTTGTTGCTTTCTATGTCGAGTTGTTCGCCTTGCCAGATAGCGAGATCCGCATCACCTTGCTTTAAATTTGGTGCATCACAGCTAGTAAGGATGCGAATCGGAATGTTCGGGTGCTGAGTGGAAAACTTCCAAAGCCTAGGTAGTAACCATCGGGAAGCAAACGAAGGCGTTGAATTAACGCACAGTAGGCCTTCTATGGGTTCACTTTGGATCTGATTTAACCCTGTGATGATATGTTCGAAACCATGAGATACGTGCTTGAAGAGTATTTTGCCTTGTTCAGTCAAGCGCATTTCTCGCCCGTCACGGACAAAGAGTTTGCAGCCTAGTCCATCTTCCAATTGACGTATTTTTTGGCTAACCGCAGCTTGACTGATGAACAGCTCTTCTGCTGCGCGGCTATAGCTATTCAGTCTAGCGGCCACTTCGAAATAACGTAGACCTGGTAGATGATGCAACCTTGCATCCATAATAATTCCTTGCGTTGAGCTCCCTTATGGCTAAGCATCATAATCTCAATTGATAAAAAAGCAAAAAGGAGAGCTCTCGCTCTCCTTTTACCTATAGGTTTTTAGTCTTCCCAGACGACGAGTTGCCCCTTAGGCCAGTTATGACCCACGTCGTGGTATTTTTGCTCAAGGACATGACGTTTGATTTTCAAAGTTGGAGTGAGGATGCCATTTTCAATACTCCATGGGTCTTTGATCATCAGAACCCCTTTAATCTGTTCATGAGACTCTAACTCTGCATTCATTCTTTCCACTACCTTCTTCGTGGTTCTTTCATATCGCGCACGATCGAAGTTAGGGAAGTCGTGAGGGACTACCAATAGGATAGGAGCCGGGAGACCTAGGCCGATCAGACACATCATTTCTACACGGCTGTATTCAAATAGCTTTTTCTCAATTGGTACAGGTGCAACGAATTTACCTTTGGCTGTTTTGAAGGTGTCTTTTTTACGCCCCTGAATGGTTAAGTAACCATCTGCGTCGATAAAGCCGATATCCCCAGTGTGTAACCAGCCCTCGGAATCAAATGACTCTTGAGTAGCAATATCGTTTTTATAGTATCCAGAAAACAGACCTTTGCCACGAACCATGATCTCTTCGTCTTCTGCGATCTTAAGCTCGATCCCTGGGCCTGCATTACCGACTGAGCCAATTTTATCTGCTCTGAATGGGTAGTTGAGGGTACTGTATGCGAATGACTCGGTCATTCCCCAAGCTTCGGTGATGTTGAGGCCAACGCTATGGTACCAGTTAAGCAAGGCTGGAGAGACAGGAGCAGAACCACAGCCCAAAACGCGAGCCTGATCCAGTCCAAGACCGTCAGCGAGTTTCTTCTTAATCAAGGAGTTAACAAAAGGAATCTTGAGCAGGATATTGAGTTTCTTCTGCGGTAGTTTGTCCTGAATACGTTGCTGGAATAAGGTCCAAAGGCGCGGCACCGAGATAAACAGTGTAGGGCGGTGCATTTTGACGTCTTCGATGAAAGTATCAAGGGATTCAGGGAATGCAGTCGGGACTCCACCCATGATGGAAGAACCAAAGATGTACACGCGCTCAGTGATATGCGCCAGCGGTAAATAAGAGAACAAACGGTCATTTTCCTGAATGCCGATATGATCGATCAGTTGCTGTACTGACCAGCTAAATGCGCCATAGGTGAGCATCGCGCCTTTTGGTAAGCCGGATGTACCTGATGTGTACACCAGCGACATTAACTTATCATCGTAGTGTTCAGGACGAGCATTGCTTGGCTGAGATTTAGCAATTAAGTCGTTAAAGCTGTGCTGACATTTCGGTGCTGTATCGTATGGAAGCGAAATGCTGATTAGATTTGGCATTGCATCCAGTACTTGCTGAGTTGCAGCAGCATCGTCAAGCTTACCGCCAATTAGCGCTTTACTTTCACTATGAGTAACGCAGTACTCAATGGTGTCGGCACCCGCTGTTGGGAAGATGGGGACGCTGACAAAATCGCCCAGCATCATTGCCAAGTCGCAAATAAACCATTCAGCACAGTTTTTCGAGACCAGAGCCACTTTATCGCGAGGCTGTATACCTAACTCTTGTAAGGCAGACACCAGCTTTAGTGCTTTGTCAGCAACTTCTGCATAGGTGAACTCGACGAATTGACGGTTAATAATCTGTTTTAGATACACTTCATTTGGGCGTTCCTCTGCCCAGCGAAGGATCATTTCATTTGGTGGTGGGAGAGCACAAGTCGTTTTGCTTAACTCGTTAGGCTGAATCATTTTCTAACTCCATGTTATTGGCAAAGTTATGGTATTTTTTATATTGTTAACAGCTTGTTAACTTTAGCACGCAGGGTGAAAAAGAGGGAAGTATTAGAGGGTAGTTCAACAGGAACTTGTGACCGTGATGTGAAAACTAATGTAGCTGGCGGTAGATGGCCGGACTGAAGCCCGTTTTTTTCTTAAAGATGCGAGAAAAATAGGATACGTCATTGTACCCACACTGGAAGGCAATAAAGGAAATTTTGTCTTTTCTTTGTTCGCTAAGTAATTGCTTAGCAAGGTTTATTCTTTTAAGTGTGAGGTAGTCTCTAAAACTGACGCCTATCGATTTATGAAAAAATCTAGAAAAATATGTGACAGAGTAATGGCAGTACTCGGCGATATCTTCTTCACGAATAGTTCGCGAAAGGTTTTTGTCTATGTACCTAAGAATTTCGACTAGATCCTTACTGATCTCTTTCTGCTCAGAGATAGCTGGAAGTTTATGGATCTCTAAGATCTCTTGGTGCTTATTGAACTGGTAGTAAACCTGCTTGCTTAGCTCTTCTGCCCAGGGCTTCGCCGACTTACCGTTAAGATCAAGCGTTGAGAACACGACTTCAAGTTGCTCAACTTCTGGATCTAAATGCTCTCGATAGAGCAAGACGAGATGTTTGTGTAAGTTCTGACAGAGCTTCGCGGTGGTTAGAAACAGAGAGTCAAAGTTTTCTTCGTAGAAAAAGAAACAGAAGTCGATATCAGATTCACTCAACACGGAAACATCATAGCCATAGTCAAGAAGATGAAAATACCTCTCTAGATCTCTCACCGTATCTTTATCAACGTAACTTATTGATTGGCCTAGCCAATATCCTTTATGTAACACATCCACTGAAAGCGTATTCCTAAGTCATTGTTCTAGTGCTCTATTAATAAGGTTAGGTGAGAGGTGAGTAATCTCAACTACTACTTTTCTATCAATTTTCATCCTTGAATCATTCTCAATTCGCGTACGTTATTGAGTTGTTAGTAATTATGTTTAGATTTTGTTGAGATCAAGATCTCCTTTTTGCATTGGTTGGATCTTGTCAAGTATCAAAAATGATACACGCAAAAAATAATTCTTCGTATATCAATAGACATTATTATTGGAAAATATTTATTTTTACAAAACAGTATATTATGAATGTTTTTATCGTGTTTAAAATTAGGGTAATAAATCTAAATTATGACCTAAGTATTATTTTTATTTCATTTTCTCTCCTTTATTTAAGCAAACATATGGCAAAAAAGTACCAAAGATGGTTAAAAAAATCCTAACTGTTATCTGATGAAATATCTAAATTAAAGGTTAAGCGAGACAGCTTAATGTACTTTCAGAAAGGAGACAGGTTATGAATAAAGTACTAACTAATATCAAAGCATTTCTTAAGGATGAAGAAGGTTTAACAGTAGTTGAATACGTTGTCGGTGCTGGACTTTTAGTAGCAGGTCTAACAGGTATTTTTACTACCTTTAGTAGCACACTTACTACTCAGCTAGGCTCTATATTTAGTTAATCTTTGATGGCTAACTTCAGCTTAGGTAATAATTCAGACCCATGGCAGTGGCCGTGGGTCATTTGTGCGTTTGTCGAAGGAGATTGGCATCGTGATAAGTATAAAACGTTTTTTAGATGATGAAGAAGGCCTTACTGTTGTGGAGTATGTTGTAGGTGCAGGCCTGATTGTGGTGGGTTTTGCAGGTTTATTTGTTGCTTTTAGAGGAATACTGACAACTGAATTTGCATCTATATTTAGTTAGTGAATTAGGACGCAAGGAGCGGTTAAATGAACTTACTTATATGGACTGTGTTGTTTGCTGTAGCCGTCTCCGATGCCAAAGAACATCGTATACCTAATACTTTGTTATTAGCTGTTGTCGTTTTGGTTTTTATTAATATTGTTTTTCTTATTCAAGATTTTTCCCTTCTATTTTGGTCATTTATAACTGGTATTACTTGCTTTATTTGTGCGCTCCTTCTTTACTTTTTAAAAGTGATGGCTCCAGGGGATGTAAAACTTTTGGGTGTTATTGGTTTCTGGTTAGGCACTGAGCATATTACGCAAGCTATATTTTGGATTGCAGTTTCAAGCGTAATAGTTGGTATTTTCTATGCGTTATTGAGAATGGCAGAGTCCCCGGAAAAAGCTAAAGCACTGTTTAACAAATACTCCCTTCTGGCCATGTATGGTGAATCTGAAGCGAAATTAGCTGGCGATTCACCGAAAAGAAAGATGAGTGATCACTATAGGATGCCGTTTGCACCAGTCGTTGTGTTAGGGATTGCGCTTTACTTTTATTTTTTGAATTAAATGACAAGGAGTCATTATGGTTCAGGTTACGTCTCCAAAGCGACATAGAACTGAGCTTACTCCGCAAGCTCCGGAGCCTCCGGTCCCAACCACTTTCGATGATTTGGGTATACCCAAAGCTGTGGTCGAAAACCTTGTTATCAAACATATTGCTGCCTACCCCAAATCAGATATTCTCCAGCTTACAAAACTCCTGTGCATAAACAGCCACATGATTGAAGACATCATCGCTGGCTTGAGAGCAAAATCGTTAGTTGAAGTATTTCAAGCTGCTTCAAGCTCCTTTTCTGTTCAAACCAGTGGTCACGTTCGTTATGGCTTGTCAGAGTCGGGCATGCAAGAAGCTGATACAGCTTTCATTAAAGATGCTTATCTGGGGCCCGTGCCTGTATCTCTCAATGCTTACAGTGAAATGGTTACCGCTCAGGATGTGAGAGCGCAAATGGTAAACCGGGATGATGTTGAATACGCGTTGTCTGATGTGCTTGGCGCTCATCGAATGGTTGGAGTATTAGGTCCCGCGATTAACTCAGGTCGAGCGCTGCTTCTATACGGGAGTGCAGGTTCAGGTAAAACTTTTGTCGCAACTAAAATCCTTAACTCGCTAAACACATCTATCTATGTTCCCTACTCAGTGTTTGCCGCGGGTAACATCATAAAAGTATTCTCGCCTCAACATCACAAGCGTGTTCGCAGTGATGAACTTCATTCCATTACGTTTAAAGAGCATTTCGACCGTCGTTGGGCGTTGTGTGAGAGGCCAAGTATTCAGGTGGGTGGTGAACTGACCATGGATATGCTGGAGGTCAACCACAGTGAACACAACAAGGTGTGGATGGCTCCACTCCAAATGATGGCCAACAACGGCATTTTCATTATCGATGACTTAGGTCGCCAACCCATGCCAGTCGATACATTGCTCAATCGCTGGATTGTTCCAATGGAGTATTTCTATGACTACTTAAATCTTCCAAATGGCCAGCAAATCAGTATTCCATTTATCCTTACCCTCGCATTCTCTACGAACTTAGATCCGGAAAAGATCAGTGACCCCGCATTTTTACGCCGTTTGGGCTACAAGATTCAATTTGGGCCGCTACTAGAAAATGAATACAGAGAATTGTGGGGAATCATTTCTAAATCGAAAGACCTCTCCATAGCGGATGGGTGCTTTGACACATTATTTGACTTACATCGTCAGCATAACGTGGGCTTTTATCCTTGTTTGCCCAAGGACATAGTCGGTATCAGCCGAGATATCATCATTTTTGAAGAAGTTGAGCCAGTTATCTCCCCTGAAATAGTAAGCCGCGCGTGGGAAGTGTATTTCACAGCTGATGGCAAGGGAGGAGGTGCTCGATGAGTCGGAATCAGGTGATCTTACTTTTTTTACTCTCTATTGCATTTGGTTTAGGTGCCGTATTTTTCGCTAAACAATGGATGGACAGACAAATGCAGCCTCAAACAGAAGTTGAGGTAGTTGAAAGAGAACCCGTGATAGTGACTACCCAGGAAATCCTAGCGGGAAGTGTCATTGAAGAGCAGCACATTACCACTAAGCTGCTTGAAAAAGCATGGCGCGATGAATTTCAGTTTTCTAATGCAGAAGACCTAGTGGGCCAAGTGGTGGCAACGACCATATACCCTGGAGAAATAGTGACAATCCATCGTTTGGCGATACCTGGGGAAGGATCCACGTTAGCGTCTTTGATCCCAGAGAATAAACGTGCGGTCACCATACGAGTGAATGATGTTATTGGTGTGGCTGGATTTCTTTTGCCTGGCAACAAAGTCGATGTACTCAACACGATCAAATACAGCTCAACATCAGCCTCTACGGTGACAGTTCTTAAAGAAATCAAAGTATTGGCTGTAGACCAAACGGCAAAAACAAAAGAGAACAAGCCGATTATCGTTCGTGCTGTGACGTTGGAAGTGTCTCCTAGAGAAGCAGAGAAGTTGTTATCTGCTCAGAGCAAAGGTGAAATTCAGCTTGCTCTACGTAATCCTCATGAAGAAGAAAAAGTCGTCAAACGCTACGTTGCACCTAGTGTCACCATTATCAAAGGCACCGAATCTCGCAACATCAGAGTTAAGGACTGAGGTGAACCATGCGAAATCTAATAATTCTAATCTCATTATTGTGTTTTAGTGCAGCTGGTACCTATGCGGCAACCCAATCCAGTAAAGCGGTACGGGTTCCTCATCATAAATCCACTCATGTGACTTTAGCCGGTAAAGCTAAGCGAGTTTCTTTGGGTGATCCAGAAGTGCTGGATATTGTGATGCTTAAATCCAATGAAGTTTTCTTAATCGGTAAAAAGCTAGGTTCAACAAACCTCATGGCTTGGGATAGCCGCGGACGGTTGATTGAATCGATCAACATTGAGGTCACCCATGATCTCAATAGCTTAAAAGCGAAGTTATTTGAGTTCTTACCGGATGAAGAGATCAAAGTACACAGTGCTCAGAATCGTCTTATTTTAAGCGGTCAAATCAGCAATCAGGCGGCAATGAATATTGCGTTAAGGGTTGCAGAAACCTATGCCGCCGGTGAAGAGGCAGATAAGCAGACCATTTCGCTGAGTCAGCAAGTTGAGAAAACGGGCGTCATAAATTTAATGACGATTGGTGGTGCTCAGCAAGTGATGCTGGAAGTGACCGTCGCTGAAGTACAAAGAAGTTTGGTCAGAAAGTTTGATGCGAACTTCCACTTTCTACAACAGAGTGGTGACTTTTCATGGGGAGGCACCTCTGCTGGTGGGTCGTTACCTACTACAACCACCGCGGTTTCTCCGGTGTTCAATTCGCCAACCATTGAGAATACAGGCTTGCTTGGTTCTTTCATCGATAGCAATACCTTGTTCTCATTTGCTTTAGATATTGCTAAGCAAAACGGTTCAGCGAAAGTTCTGGCTGAACCTAACTTGACGGCACTAAGCGGTGCAAAAGCAGAGTTTCTGGCTGGTGGTGAGTTTCCTATCCCAGTGCCGGATGATGATGGGATCACTATTGAGTACAAAGAATACGGTGTGGGTTTGAAATTTATTCCAACGGTATTAAGCGACAAGAAAATCAACCTCAACCTGGCAATCGATGTCAGTGAAATTGCCAATACATCTTCATTAACGCTTAGTCCTGATCTGACGAATACGACCTATGTTATCCCTCCTATTACAAGACGAAGTGCATCTTCGACGCTAGAGCTAGCCGATGGCCAAACCATTGGTATCGCAGGCCTAATTAGCGAAAACGTAAGGGATATTGTGGGAGAAATGCCAGGCTTTAGTGATATCCCAATCTTAGGACAAATGTTTAACAGCCAAGAATACATCTCAGGTGAAACTGAGCTGGTTATTTTAGTGACTCCAAGGTTGGCGAGGCCTGTGGATAGAAACAAAGTTTCACTACCAACAGACTCCTTCGTTGAGCCAAATGACTTTGAATATTACTTGCTAGGCCGTGGCGCATACATTGCCCCGGACAGTCCTCATCAGACTCAGCAGGTAAAAGATGAAAGCTTTATTGACCACTCGAAGGGTGGAACAGAAGGCACATTTGGTCACAGCTTATAGGGACGATTAGCATGAATAATAAACTATTAATCATTAGCGTTTTTTGCTCATCATTATTGCTCTTGGGTTGTGTGAATAACGCTGAAAGACTAGGTGCTCATGTAGCGAAACTTAAAACTGAGCAAACTTATAATTTGAATGCCACCCGAGATAATTTGGGTGTCATTCCAACGGGCAGTGGTGAGCGAATGGAAGGGGCTTATCAGGTTTATACCGGTAAACAGGATATGGATCTGGAAGGGACCGAAAGTCAATTTGTTGAAGAAGGGCAGAGTAAATAGCCCTTAAGGAAACCACTATGAATTTGGCAAGGCGATGTCGGGGAACGCCAAACCGGCAAAAAGGCTTAGTATTAGTCATGGTCACTGTTGCGATGCTCTCTCTGATGGGTATCGCAGCCTTGTCAATAGACGTAAACCACGCAATTCTGAACAAAACACGATTGCAAAATAGTGTTGATGCGGCGGCACTAGCTGCGGCAATTGTTATGGATAGTGAAGGGACAAATGCAGATGCCACATCTGCGGCCAATACCACATTGAGTAATATGGCTGGTGCGACAGGTAATGATGAGATGGACTTTTCGTCTGCCAGTGTGTCCATTGAATATTCCAATGACCCCAGTATTTTCCCTCAGGCAAGCTACGACGCTAACTTGGATACTTATGTTCGAGTCACTGTAAGCTCTTACCCTCTAGATAACTTTTTTGCTGGTATTTTTGGAGTCAATAAGCAGCTAGGGGCTAGTGCGGTCGCAGGCCCAAGCCCAGGAGCTTCTGCTGTGAATGTTGTACCGATGGCTGTATGTGAAGGAGATGATGGAGGTTCGGCGGGTTATACACCGGGAGACTTGTATGCTCTCAAGCTAGCCGACCAAAACCTCAGTTCTATGGGTAGTGGTAACTACCAACTTTTAGATTTTGGATCTGGTGCCAGCACGGTACGAGAAGGGTTAGCTGGTGAATATGCAGGTAGCGTTGGCATTGGTGATACTGTGACAACTAAACCGGGTAACTCTGTGGGGCCTGTTGGGCAAGGCTTGAACACGCGCTTGGGTATATATAGTGGTGGAGGCGTGTCTTCCAGTGAATACCCGCCCGATGTGTATGTTAGAGAGCCATCAAGCCCTGCAACTATGGACAACAGCGGTAATATTACCTACAGCGATACCAGTGGTGCTGGAGGAACGCCTTGGGGCTACGATGATTACCAAGATGCTTTGCCCGATTGCACGGGGGATTCCGATTGTCGAATTGCATCGGGAGGCCAACATGATAGAAGAATTTTAGCTGTTCCAATCGTTGACTGTTCTACTGCGAGTGGAGGGACAACATCATTTACGGTTACCGCACTTGGGTGCTTTTTCATGCTTCAAGAGGCACCATCTAGTAATGGTAGTAAGCAACCTGTATTTGGTGAATACATTGATGATTGTTCCGCAAGAGGAGGGAATCCAGGTCAGAACTCCAGTAGTGATGGACCTTATCTCATTGTGTTGTACAAAGATCCTAGTGGGGAGGAATCATGATGTATCCAACTATCTCTCTAAGGCATCGAACTCAAAAAGGTTTAGCAGCGGTTGAGATGCTTGTCGCCGTCCCCGTCTTGATGATGGTTTTAATGTCCATCACAGAGTTTGGGAACGCATTCATCCAATATGCAACGCTAAATAAAATGGCGCAGAGCGGTATTCGTTACGCGACGGCTGGGGTTACAGGCACAGCAACTTATGATCAAATTGCAGATGTTGATGAGATCAAGAATATGGTTGTATATGGCCATACAGGCTCAGGTTCAACGTCGCTAATGTCTGGAATCAGCGCTTCAGATGTGTCGGTTAACCATTCCAGCGGATATGTAACGATCACAATAAACCATACCTATACCCCGCTTATTTCTGGTTTTAGTTCATCAATTAACTTTAGTGTTCCCCTCAATGCGTCGGCAACGATGAGGACAGCGCCATGAAGATGCAAAAAGGGGTCACGATCATTGAATTTACTCTGGTGTCGACCACGTTGCTGCTCATCATCTTTGGTGTGATTGAAGTGGGGCGCTATGTGTATTCGCTGCAAGTGGTAAATGATATGACACGAGTCGCGGCACGTCTCGCCGTTGTGTGCCGCGTGGAAGACCAAAACGACATACCTGGGCTCGCGTTGTCCGATAACGCGCCAGTTGGTTTTACCGCAGCTAACTTAACCGTGGAGTATCTTGATGCTTCAGGAAATGTTGTTACGGGAACTCTGACAGATGACGATGTGTTTTCTACAATTGAATATGTAAGGGCGAGAGTTGTTGATTTTGATTACCAATTTACAGGCTTACTAAGCTTTGTCAGCTTAACGGGATTATTGGCCGTCCCTGAATTTGAAACGACTCGTCCCAGAGAAAATTTGGGACACCATCGAGAGACGCCGACAAATCCAGCCAATAGCACGGATTGCTAGGAGAAAAATATATGGGAGAGGCGGTTAAGCTAACTCCAAATGGGGAAAGTCCTATCAGATTAAAAACGAGCTTAACAGTTTGGGTATTCTATTCGTCTGATGCTTTTCATCTGCACATTAGCCATGAGCTTTCAAAGTGCCAAAGCATTAGCTTCGAAATGATCTCGTTCCATGGGTTAGTGGTGGGGAACCTTGCTCATTTTTCTCCACCTGATCTTATTTTTGTTGAAACTGGGCCTAACTGGGCACAGAAAATTGTTGAGCTGCAGCAGTTTGAAGCACCTGAGACTCATGATGGTAATCATGATGCCTCACTGATTGTCTTCGGTAATGAAAGTGATAATGGGGCGCTCAAAATTGCGTTGCGTATTGGGGCTGCTGACTTTATGTCAGACAAAGCAACGCTCGAAGAGTTGGTTCCTCTATTAAAGAATATTGCTGAAGAGAAAGTTGCTAACCGCCATTTGGGAGAATTACTGGTGTTTATGAACACCAAAGGTGGAGCCGGTGCATCTATGATTGCTCTCAATACGGCGATTACAATCGCGAAAAGCCATCCAGAGGAAGTCTTGCTCCTCGATTTGGATATGCAGTTTGGAGTGATTGAAGACTACCTGAATGTTAGTAGTACATATGGTTTAGCGGACGCTATAGCCAATGTTGCTGATTTGGATGATGTATCGCTAGGTAGTTTAGTGACTAAACATGATTCAGGGCTGCACATCATTGGCTTTAAAAGAGAAAATAGCCACGATAATTTTGATAAAGCCCACCATATGAACAAGCTAATTCCTTTGCTGAGGGAGCGCTATCCTTACGTTATCGTTGACTTATCTCGTGGATTAGATCGATTGTTTTCATCGGTAATATCCCCAGCAACAAAGATATTTTTAATTACTCAGCAAAACCTAGTGGCGATTAAAAATACCACTCAAATATTAAAACTGCTTACTTTCGAATTTGGTGTTGCTAAAGAGCAGATGGAAGTGGTGGTGAATCGTTACGAAAAACGCCAATCAATCAAACTCAAAGATGTACAGGATACGGTAGGAAATATTGCAGTACACACCATTCCCAATGAGTTTAAGGTAGCAATTGAAAGTGCCAATTTAGGTAGACCTTATATTCAGTCCAAGAAAGGTAGCTCAATTGCTAAGTCTGTCAGAAAACTTGCCAATTCTCTATTACCCGACCAGGAAGTCAAAAAAGGTTGGTTAAAAAAAATCTTCTCATAGTTGGCAGTCTGCATAAATAAAGGGATTTTTCATGTTTTTTAAAAGGAAAAATATAAACCCAGAACTACAGCAAAAAGTTGCCGAAGCAGAAGAACAGCAAAAACCACAGCAACAAGATTTGACCCCTACGGTTACTTTAGACGTTCAGGTAAGTACGGAAGCAACTGAAACCTTTCAAGAAAGACGAAAGTTGGAAGCCGAGGCTAAAGAGCATGCGGTTGAAGAAGCGAAGAAGCAATTAGAGCAAGAACTAGCCGTTAAGCATTATTACCATCAGAGATTGCTTGAAACTCTCGACTTGGGACTGTTGGCAAGCCTAGAAAAAGATCGGGCGAGAAAAGAGCTACATGATGCTATCGTGCAACTGATGGCGGACGATCAGACCCACGCTTTAAGTGCGGAAGGCCGTAAACGGGTAATACAGCAAATCGAAGATGAGGTGTTTGGTCTCGGCCCGTTGGAGCCACTGCTCAATGACCCTACTGTTTCTGATATCTTGGTTAATGGGCCAAAGCATGTGTTTGTTGAGCGCAGAGGTAAGCTTGAGCTGACACCCTATACCTTTCTTGATGAACGTCATCTAAGAAACATCATCGACCGAGTGGTTAGCCAAGTTGGTCGACGCATCGATGAAGCCTCACCAATGGTGGATGCGCGTTTAATTGACGGCTCTCGTGTTAATGCCATTATTCCTCCTTTAGCCCTCGATGGCTCATCGGTGTCTATACGTCGCTTTGCGGTTGAAAAGCTCAATATGGACAATCTCCTGAACTTCAACTCCTTATCTCCGGAAATGGCCAAGTTTGTGGAAGCCGCAGTTCGGGGGGCGATGAATGTGCTGATTTCTGGCGGTACCGGTTCAGGGAAAACCACAACACTGAATATCTTTTCTAACTTTATCCCATCTGATGATCGCATTGTCACCATAGAAGACTCCGCTGAACTTCAACTTCAACAGCCACACGTGGTGCGTTTAGAAACTCGACCTGCCAACCTTGAAGGTAAAGGTGAAATCACTCAGCGAGATTTGGTGAAAAACTCCTTACGTATGCGACCAGACAGAATCGTGCTTGGTGAGGTTAGGGGCGCTGAAGCGGTTGATATGTTGGCGGCAATGAATACGGGGCACGATGGCTCTTTGGCAACCATTCACGCCAATACACCACGCGATGCTCTTTCTCGGGTTGAGAATATGTTTGCGATGGCGGGCTGGAACATGTCGGCAAAAAACCTTAGGTCCCAGATTGCTTCTGCGATTCATCTTGTCGTTCAAATGGAGCGTCAAGAAGATGGTAAGCGTCGTATGGTGAGTATTTGCGAGATAAACGGCATGGAAGGCGAGATCATTACCATGTCCGAAATATTCAAATTCCAGCGAAAAGGAATGGACGAAGAAGGCAACGTCATTGGTCACTTTACTGCGACTGGGGTCGTCCCTCAATGCCACGACCAATTGGCTAAAAAAGGGATGCATTTGCCATTTGATATTTTTAATGAGTCTTACTCATAAGGAGGGGAGTCATGCAGCAGGATGCCACGCTATTTTTCATACTATTATTCTTTGCGGTTGTATTCATATCGCAGGCACTGATTCTCCCAGCTGCGGGTAGCAAGGCGAAGCATAAGGAACTTTCTGATCGACTGAGAGAGTCCCAGTCTAAGTTAGACGAAGAAGCTCGTTCTTTACTCCAAGAGCACTACTTGAAGAGTTTGACGCCACTGGATAGAAAGCTCGTCAAGATAGAGGTGTTTTCATCGCTAAAGAAAATGATCGAGCTTTCAGGCTATGACTGGAGTTTAACTCAGACTCTGATGGTGACGTCTATTTTGTCTGTTTGTGCTTTTTTCATTGTCTTATTAATTGGTCAGCCAATCTATGTTGGTGCAGCATCAATTGTGGGTGTCTGGGTATGTCTCTACTTTTGGCTCAATAAGAAAATTTCGGATCGGCTCTCTGCGTTTGAGGAACAGCTTCCTGAAGCATTGGATATTATGAGGCGCATGCTTCAAGCCGGTCAGCCTGTAACGCAAGCGTTCAATGAAGTAGGGACAGAGATGCCTGCTCCGATTGGTATTGAGTTTAAGAATACCTTTAACCTTCTTAATTACGGTTATGACATGCGTATGGCGATCATGCAGATGGCAGAGCGGACTCCAACGGTCTCTATGCTGGCATTTTCCAGTGCGGTGCTATTGCAGAAGGAGACAGGGGGGAACCTGTCGGAAAACCTCGAAAAAGTATCTAAGGTGTTACGTTCAAGGTTTAAATTACAGCGAAAAATCAAAACGTTGTCGGCTGAGAGTCGTTTGTCTGCCTGGATTCTAGTGCTGTCTCCTTTTGTGTTGTTTCTGTTTCTTAGCTTTATTAACCCTGGGTATGTCGAGCCGTTATACACCGATCCAAGAGGAATGACTTTGGTGAGTGGTGGTGTCGTTAGTTTGTTTATTGGTTCTTTGTGGATCCGCAACATCATTAATTTTGAGGTGTAGCATGGAGAACTTATTTGAACAATTTACCGCTTACAACCTAGATGAACAGACTGTATTTCTCGGGCTCATTCTACTCGCCACCATCTTGATTGTGTTCACTTTGTCTTTGTTGTTGGTTGGCTCCAAATCGCCATTGAGAGCTAAGTTGGAACAGCTAAGGGACTCGACTCGTGCTGACAAACTGAAAAAAGGTCGTAAGTTTGATAACACGCTTGAGTCACTAGCACCAATGATGAAACCTTCTAACTCAAAAGAGAGTGAAAGCATTCGTCAAAAACTCATGCATGCTGGGTATCACGACGCTAACGCTTTGACCGTTTTTTATGCCTTCAAGGGGATGTCACTAGTTGTTGGTTTGGGCATGGCTGCTGGTTTTTATTTTCTCGCTCCTGATATGTCGATGTTGAACTTGGTAATGGCAGTCAGCGCAGGCGCGGGTTTGTATGCACCAAATATGGCGCTTAACTACAAAGTTGAAAAGCGTCAGAAAAAAATTCGAGGCGGTATTGCCGATGCATTGGATTTGCTGGTGGTATGTACCGAATCTGGGCTGGGTTTTAACTCCGCGCTTCGAAGAGTCGCTGATGAGCTCACTATCTCTCACCCAGACTTTGCGGATGAATTGGATACTGTGTGTGTCAAGATTAATGCAGGTATTGAAATGTCAGATGCGTTTGAAGACCTCATAGAACGTACTGGTCTGAATGAAATTGCTGGGCTGGTTACCATGTTGGCTCACGCTTCGCGTATTGGCGGCAGTTTATCGCAAACATTGCGTGAATATACGGAAGACTATCGAGATAAAAGAAATCAGGAAGTCGAAGAAATTGCAGCGAAAATCCCAACAAAAATGATTTTCCCATTGTTGCTGTTTATCTGGCCATGCTTCTTTATTGTAGCGATTGGCCCATCTATGTTGCTGTTCACGTCGACTTTAGGTAATGGCTAATTAAGGAGCAAGTTATGAAAGGACTTCATCTTATAGTGCTCTCTCTGTCTGTGTGGTTTTTGACAGCTTGCGCATCCAATGAACCGAGTATCGATACCTCACTATATGAAGGTAAGCCAATTGACTCTCTGTCCTCCGATGAGCCGCCCAAAACAGAACAAGAAGCGATTACACGAGGTGACACCGCGTTAAGTGCGGGAAATAGCGACTTAGCTCTCTACGAATATATTCGCTCTTTATCGTTTGAGAACGGCCAGTATAAAGACCGATCTCTTTACAATATTGGTCGAATTCATCAATCGAGAGGAAATTTGTCCTTGGCTGAGAAAGCCTACTTGTTAGCTGTTGAGCAAAACCCGAACAATATTGAGGTGTTGGAGCAGTTAGGAACGATCTACAGCAAAACGGGTGATTTAGATTTGGGTAAGAGCTATTTTCTTCGCTCAATTAATGCCGATCAGATTCGCTTCAAGAGTAACAAAACTCTCAATGAAAAGGACTTGGTGAAACCGCAAGAAGTAATCGAACTTAAAGTCGATCACTACTCACCTGAATATGCATATATGGGCCTTGGTGTGATTGCAGATTTGAATACAGATCATAAATTGGCACAAGCGTTTTATAAACAAGCCTTGAGCATAAAGCCGGATTCAATCAAGACCTTGATAAACGTAAGCTACTCCTTTTACATGTCGGGTGACTATCGCAAAGCGCAACGTTTCGTTTTACAAGCACTGAAAAAAGACCCGCAAAACGAAAAAGCACTGAATAATCTCGCGTTGATTTACTTGGGTAAAGGTGAGATTACTCGTGCGGTGAACGTGTTCTCTAAGCATATGGAAAAGCCAGAAGCCTTAAACAATGTCGGATATTTCTTGATCCTACAGGGTAAACCCGATCAGGCGATTCCGTACTTGCAACAAGCAATAGATACCAAAACTTCTTATTACAAGGTGGCGAATGAAAACCTTGAAAAAGCATTGGCTATGGTAAGGGAAGAGAAAGCTGCGGAAGTCGTTGTCGTAGCAGAATAATAAAACGGAGAGCTTTAGTTTAGCTCTCCCTTTTGCTTAGTTTATTTTCTTGCCTTGTCGTTAAGCGAGGTACCCACCTGCAATACCCGCTGCCATAAAGAAGATGACCATCCAGACAATCGGCAGTTTCAGTTGTTTAAGCAGATAAAAGCCAATCAGAACAAATGAAATATCAATTGGGCTCATGACCGCGCTGGTAAATACGGGTTGATAAAGGGCAGCTACCAGGAGGCCAACAACGGCTGCATTTACACCGTTTACAGCGCCCGATACCTTGGGCATCTTGGCTAAGGATTGCCAGTTTTTCAGTACACCTAAAAGCAGTAAGAAGCCTGGTAAAAAGACACCCAGAGTGGCAATCAATGCGCCTGCAATAGGAGCTTGTGGTAACAACTCATAACCAATGTAAGTAGCAAAGGTAAACATTGGCCCCGGTACTGCTTGAGCTGCAGCATACCCTGTGAGGAAAGCATCCTGACTGAGCTGGTCACCGACAATATTCTGTAGCAATGGTAGGACAACATGCCCTCCACCGAATACCAAACTGCCTGCTTGGAAGAAATCGCTGAATAGCTCTAGGGCAGGTAAGTTTTGAGCGATAAAAGGCAATCCAACAATCAGCACAACAAATAAAACAAGAGGGAACACTGATGGTTCAAAACGTGTCTGGGGTCCTTGTTCTTGACTGCCCAAGTACTTCATACCGACAAGCGCTGCGATAACCAGAACCAACATTTGGGTAGCGATACCGGGGAAGACTAAAAGTGATATGGCGGTAATTAAGCACAGAGTGACCGATAGCCTCTCCTTACAGAAGTTCTTGTACATTCCCCATGTGGCATCTGCCACAACGACAACCGCTAAAAGCTTTAGACCATGGACGATATTTTGGAATAGGGAAGTCTCCGTTAGCTGACTGCTGAGTACAGCGAGAGCCAGCATGATAAGGACCGATGGAAGAGTGAACCCTAAAAATGCCATGCAGGCGCCGGGTAATCCGCCGCGTTTGTAACCGAGAGCAAAGCCAACCTGACTGGAACCAGGTCCAGGCAGAAACTGACTCAGAGCGACAATTTGTGCGTACTCTTTATCGTCAAGCCATTTGAGCTTTTCAACAAAGGTATTACGAAAGTAGCCAATATGGGCTGCTGGGCCGCCGAAGCTTATCCAACCAAGCCAAAAAAAGGTTTTAAAAATAGACAACATCGTCTGGTTACTCTTAGAACAAATACTGCGCATACTGTAAGAAATGTACTAAAATGATTCCAATTAATAGTTTTAATATAATGTATGAATAATATGGGATTGCTGTGAAAGAGTTTAATTGGAAAGGCGTTGACCTCAATCTCTTGGTCGCCTTTCAGGCTTTATATGATACACAAAGCGTGAGCCTCGCGGCTCAGGAGTGTTATGTCAGCCAATCAGCTATGAGCCACACCCTACAACGTATGCGTACTTTGTTTGATGACCCTCTCTTCGAGCGTGTAGGCACACGTATGGAACCGACACTGCGCTCTCATGACATGGCTCCACTTGTTCATAATCTATTGGCGAGCATTAAAAACGATTTATTGAGTAAGAAAGGTTTCGACCCCCAAAGCTATCGTGGTGTGTGGAAAATCGGTTTGACGGATTATGCTGAGCAGCTTTTTGCCCCGATATTATTTGATGCGATTAAGAACGAATCGCCTCACTCACAAATTAGCTTTTTTAACGTGAACCGAAGCAACTACCAATCGATAGCAGATAGTGAGCAGATCGATGCAATCATTGGTAGTATTGATGACCATAATCGTCGTTTCGTCTCTCAATATCTCTATTCTGAACAGCATTTGTGTTTGTTTGACCCACTTACCTTCGATCACCAGCCCCCTATGACGCTGGAACAGTTTGTGTCTGTTGAGCATGCGTTAGTTAGCCCAGATGGCAGTCTGGAAACTCAGGTGGATAAAAAGCTGGCTAAAATGGGTTATGAGCGAAGAGTTGGTGTGGCCTCTCGAAATTTTTTAACCATTCGGAAGTTGCTGATTGGCCGGAAGATGGTTTGCATCGTCCCGAAAAGGTTTGCGGAAATGGAAATGTATAACCACAGCTTACAAGCGGTTGCCGCTCCCTTGGAGGTACCGGACTTCGATATTAAGTTGTTGTTTCTTAGTACTAACCAGTATGAAGAAAAGAGTATCTGGTTACGCAATATCGTTACACGTGTTGTGAAGTAATTGTTCGGCGGAATCGAGTCTGCAGCCATCCGACGAGCTTCCAAATCACGATTGTCAAAACAAAGCTTAGGTATCCGTCGATTGCATAATGCCACGCGAGGTGGACGGAGCCAATTTGTATGGCTAACGCATAGCTCCACATAACGACCCCTAGTTTTCTATTGTGTCGATAAGCGGCCAGCGCCATGGCGACAGCTATCGCTATATGCATGCTCGGCATCGCTGAGATACCTCCTCCAATCCCCGGCTCTTCGCTTATGTGCATTTGCCAGAGCGTATCCTGAACATTTAACGCCCATAAGCCGAACCAGCCATTTTGAATAAGCTGCTGATTCTGCGTCTCAAGCCTTTGCATTAGCGGTTCATATTGAATCGCTTGAGGATCTAGCAAGTGTAGGTAACAAGGCCCTGCTGAAGATAGAAGAATGGCGCCGACTCCCCCAATAAGAAGCCAACTGGTAAGAAAGGTGATAAGGAATTGGGTCCGTAGTTTGGTCAGGTCCCGTCGAACAATAAAAAATAGTACTGAGCCCCACATGAGTAGGAACCAAAGATGGTAAAGAAAATTAAGCAAGCTTGTTGCGAACGCGCTGCTGAAGAGGGAGTGCGTCAGCTCCCATGGTGAGTATCCTAGGTGAAGCCACTTGTCTAGGTCGTAGAACAGTGCATCGTATTGAAAAGGGTTAATTTCAGGAATCAGTGGCTTGAGAAATGTATAGCTGGAAAAAGTCAGGTTGAGCGCCAACACCAGAAGAATAAAACTGACCGCTTTAGATAGAGGCTGAAAGAACCCTTTTATCGCTTGAAAGAAATGAGCTAGTGGATGCGGTGTTTTGTGGTAAAGCAAATACAAAAAATAGCCGCTTGCCCAAACTAGAAACGAGACATAACAAACTTGAACTAATGTTGCGAGATAGATAAAAGGGTTGAAATCAAACTTAGTGTCGTTACCGAGAAGGAAAGACAGCGCATATAAGAGTAGCGTGGTTACAAACACATACCCATAAAGAAATCGGTCCTGATAAAGAGCCGTTTTTATATGTTGCCATTGCGAGGATTGCGAAGTCTGAATCAAAGGTTCCATTTAAAATGAAGGTCTTATTGTTCCTCATCTAAGTGTAGAGCAACTCTCCCTGAGTGGAATTAGATACCGATAGCGTGTCTATTTTTCGATATTGTGACTTACCACCAGTGGCCGTTTGCCATCACACGCCCCCTTCTCTAATTGATTAAGTGGGTTGGCGTCTTTCCAGCCCCAGCGATGATCTTCTCGACTTAGCTTACGATACTGGGTGGGTGTGACTTCCATACAGCGACGGAAAGTGTCGTAAAAGCGGCTGATGGAGTTAAATCCTACCGTAAGGGAAATGTCGAGTATGGTGCGTTCCGTATCACTCAGCAGCGCTCGGGCATGGTTAATCCGCATTGCAGTAATGTATTGCTTGATGGTCATTTGCATGGTGCGCTGAAAAATAGTCATGGCGTAATTGGCGTGCAGCCCCGCGTAGTCAGCGACCTTTTGTGCTGTAAGCGGAGTGTTGTGGTGGGTCGCAATGTACTCCAGCATCTGGCTGACATAAAACTGCGAGTGTTTTGAAGTGTTACTCTTTGCGGCTTTATCTGCGCGACCTGTTGAAAGCTGTTGCCAACCATCGAGACAGACGCGTTTAAGCATCAATCCAATTTCATCGGTGACTAACTGCTGGCGACTTTCCGACGGGTGTTGACTCTCTTCTGCCCAGCGAGCAATTTCAAATTCGCTGATTAAATTACAGGACTTAGATTGCAACACAGCGCCATGGGTAAGTTGGCTCACCAGATCGCGGTTAAGCGGCCAAGACATAAAATGATGAATTGGAATATTGATGATGCCCATGTTGTGGCTTGCGCCAGGGTCAGTGAGACGGTGCGGCACCGAAGCCCAAAAGAGTCCAATACTGCCATTTTTGAGGTGAATTGGGCTGCCATTCATCATGTACTCTACGTCGTCACCAAACGGAATATTAACTTCGATTTGCCCATGCCAGTGGTAACCGGGCATCGCGTGGGGCGCACGCATCTCCACATCAATTTTTTCGTAAGAGGAATAGAGTGACAATGGGCTGACCGAGACACATTCTGAAGAGTACTGCTCTTGAGCAGTCACAGAGAGTAGATCGTTAGGCGAGGGCATGTCGGCTCCTTACGAAATGGTAGTTACAGGGTTGTAACAGACCTTTGTTTGGTAAAAAGAGAGATAGTTCAAAAGCTGAATAAGTCGCCCATTTTGTGGCTGAGAACGTAGCACGGCTAACATTTTGCCGTTATTGACGGTGGTTTTTCGATTTAAATGCTCAATCAATCCCGAATATCTCTTAAAGACTCCTAAAAACACTTTTTCTGTTACATGAGGCATTAAATCTTAGTAAATGAGAGAGTGATGAGTTGAACCGAGACGACTTAATCATAATCAAGTCAGTAATGTGGATGCATGACCTAGACCCATCAATAAAGGATCACATGAGCATGAACAGTCCAAAAATTACGTTTATCGGTGCCGGCTCGACCATCTTTGTTAAAAACATTCTTGGTGATGTATTTCATAAGCCAGCGTTAAAAAATGCGCATGTAGCGCTAATGGATATTGACGAGATTCGTCTTGAAGAGTCGCATCTTGTTGTCAGTAAGTTGATGAATTCTGCAGGTGCCACAGGCACCATCTCTTGCCATCTTGAGCAGAAAGAAGCGTTGCAGGACGCGGACTTTGTTGTCATCGCATTTCAGATTGGGGGTTACGAGCCTTGTACCGTAACCGACTTCGAAGTGTGTAAGCGACATGGGTTAGAGCAAACTATCGCAGACACCTTAGGCCCGGGCGGTATTATGCGTTCGTTACGCACTATTCCGCACCTGTGGAGTGTGTGTGAAGACATGAAACAAGTCTGCCCAGATGCCACCATGCTGAACTACGTGAACCCAATGGCGATGAATACCTGGGCCATGTACGAAAAGTATCCAGAGATTAAACAGGTTGGCTTGTGTCACTCTGTGCAGGGGACGGCGGAAGAGTTAGCACGCGATCTGGATTTGGATTATGCCGACTTGCGTTATACCTGTGCGGGCATCAACCACATGGCTTACTACCTAACTTTGGAGAAGAAGGACGAGCAAGGCAATTACGTTGATATTTATCCAGATTTGCTCGGTGCGTTTGAGCGTGGCGAGGCTCCTAAACCAGGTTTGCATCACGATGGCCGTTGTACCAATTTAGTTCGCTACGAGATGTTCAAGAAGCTGGGCTACTTTGTCACGGAATCTTCCGAACATTTTGCTGAATACACGCCTTACTTTATCAAGCCAAATCGACCGGATCTGATTGAGCGCTATAAAGTGCCAATTGATGAGTATCCAAAACGTTGCGTTGAACAGATTGCTGCATGGAAACAAGATTTAGAAGACTACAAGCAAGCTGACCAAATCACAGTGAAAGAGTCTCAGGAGTACGCCAGTACGATCATGAACTCGATCTGGACTGGTACGCCAAGTGTTATCTACGGCAACGTTAAGAATGAAGGCTTAATTGATAACCTGCCGCAGGGCTGCTGCGTTGAAGTGGCTTGTCTGGTTGACGCCAATGGCATTCAGCCGACCAAAGCAGGACGCTTGCCGAGCCATTTAGCGGCATTGATGCAGACTAACGTTAACGTTCAAACGCTGCTTACAGAAGCCATCTTAACGGAAAACCGTGAGCGTATTTATCATGCTGCGATGTTGGATCCACATACCGCGGCTGTTCTCGGTATTGATGAAATCTATGCGCTGGTGGATGACTTAATCGAAGCACATCAGGGATGGCTTCCTGAATGGGTTTATCAATAAAAACAATAATATCCCTTCCAATAACGTGAATCATATACGCTCCCAGTGATGGGAGCGTTAAGGAGCAAACATGAGTATTTCGATGAGCACCAAACTCAGCTATGGGTTTGGTGCCTACGGCAAGGATTTCGCCATCACAATCGTCTACATGTATCTGATGTTTTACTACACGGATGTGGTGGGTATTTCAGCGGGCATTGTTGGCACCATCTTTTTGGTGGCGAGAATCTGGGATGCAGTCAATGACCCACTCATGGGCTGGGTGGTAAACAATACCCGAACCCGTTGGGGGAAATTCAAACCTTGGATTCTGATTGGCACCCTAACGAATTCTGTCGTCTTGTATATGGTGTTCAGTGCCCACCTGATTGAAGGCCCATGGCTTATCGTCTACGCTGCCATTACCTACATTCTATGGGGTATGACCTACACCCTGATGGATATCCCCTTCTGGTCTCTGGTACCGACGCTTACGATTGATAAGCGAGAACGTGAAGAACTGGTCCCTTTCCCAAGGTTTTTTGCTAGCTTAGCGTGGACGGTGACTGCTGCGATTGCGATGCCATTCATTAACTATGTTGGTGGTGAAGACAACAAAGGCTTCGGTTTTCAGATGTTCACCCTGCTACTGATCGTTTGTTTCCTGATTTCCACTTTTGTCACTCTACGCAACGTAAAAGAGCGTTATTCAACTACCAAGCTCAATAAAGCTCAGCCTGAAGAGAAGGTATCTCTGAAGAAAATGCTGTCGTTGATCTATAAGAACGATCAGCTTAGCAGCCTGCTGTGTATGGCTCTGTCTTACAACCTAGCGACCAACATTATTACCGCCTTTGCCGTGTACTACTTCACTTATGTTGTAGGGGATGAGAGCCTGTTCCCTTACTACATGGCGTACGCCAGCATCGCTAACCTCATCACGTTGGTTCTATTCCCTAAACTGGCTCAGTGGTTCTCTCGCCGAGTTCTTTGGGCCTGTGCGTCTGGCTTCCCGATTATCGGTAGTGCAGTGTTGATCTACATCGGCATGAACGATACCCAAAGCGTGCTGCTTATCTCTACCGCAGGTGTGTTCCTGCAAATTGGTACGGCACTGTTCTGGGTACTTAACGTGATTATGGTGGCCGATACTGTTGATTACGGTGAAGTGAAGCTTGGTGTGCGTTGCGAAAGCATTGCCTACTCAGTACAGACTCTGGTGGTAAAAGCGGGCTCAGCGTTTGCGGCTTTCTTTATCGGTATTGCCTTAACCGCTGTGCACTACGTGCCTAATGTAGAGCAAACGCCGGAAACCATCTTTGGCATGCAGTGCATCATGATTGGCTTACCAAGTTTGTTCTTTGCTATCGCGCTGTTTATGTACTTCCGTTACTACAAATTGAATGGCGCGTATCATCAACAGATCCAGCAACAGTTGATGGAAAAATATGAGCTAGTCGACAACGATGAGCATAATGAAGACATCGTTTCTTCCGACAAACCTCAGCCTGCTCAGGCGTAATCTGTTCAGCCCTTTTATCCAAAGGGCTGCTTTTCTAATTTCTGAACATCCCCATGGAATAGGGAGCTAAACAAGATGAAACACTCATTGATTGCCAGCATGATCCTAGGATCTCTGCTGAGTGGAGCGGTGTCTGCTAACACTTTACCTGAGACAGCGCTTGCAGCTGGAGAAAACCACAACGTTCTGGCTAACCCAGGGTTTGAAGACAGTGGCCTAGGTTGGCATTACTGGTTTGCCAATATCAAAGACGATAAAGCTTTTGAAGGCCAATATCGCGGCAGAATTGCCATTGGTGCCGGACACAGCATCAGCCAGATAGTCACTATACCTGAAACGGGCTTTTACCAGCTGTCGGTTCAAGCGATCAGCCCAGGCAAAGATGCTCGCGTTGAATTGACTAACCTTGGCGATGAAGCTTTCTTGAGTAAAAAACTCAAAAAGAGTCGCGACTACAAGCACAATAAAATTAAACAGATCCCGCTGGAGAAGGGTGAGCAGATAAAGCTGCGTTTCACTGGGTCAGATGCGGGCAGCGTCAGTATCGATGAGGTTGAACTGGTAAAAAGCACTAAATCCAAGTCGCCACGTTTTAATCAAATCATAGGGTTTAAGGCTAAAGGTCAATCCGGTGAGAGCATCATCGATAAAGAACGCAGAACCATCGAGTTTGAACTGCCGTATGCGAGCGACGTCTCTGAAGTAGCGATTGCTAAGCTGCGTGTGTCTAAAGGCTCTCGAGCGTCTGTCGAGCAGGGGGAAATTCTCGATTTCAGTCAACCAGTTCACATCAAGCTTAAAGATGAAAAAGGGCGTGTTGAGAATTGGAAGGTGCGTGCTCGGGTTAAAGCGAAGCAAGTCACCGTTTCGTCTTCCAATGATAAATTGCAGGACTCGTTTGACTGGGCGATAGAGAAAACACGTCAGTTTGTGATGACGGGGCAGCACGACTTGATCAACCGTGATGAAAATAACAATGATGGTACAGGCAGCGCGGATTACTTACCTTCCTATTGGGCGGGCTACTTTGATCGTACGGCTTTCTACTCTCGGGACTTTCTTCACCAGTCGGCTGGCGCTAAGTTAGCGGGCTTGGATCGTGAAAACTTCTCTATGTTCAAAACCTTCGCTAAGCACTCTACTGAGTCGAGAAAGTGGTACACCCTATGGGCGATCAACTTTGATGGCAGCCCGCACCTGATCGACTACGAAGACGACGACTGGTTTGTGCGTGAAGTCCCGGCGCAGTTTGAATTTCTTGAGAAGGCTTGGGAGCAATACCAATGGACGGGTGATAAGCGCTACATTGAAGACAAAGATCTGTGGCGTTTTTACACCAAAGTGATGACCGACTACATCGCATTGCATGACGATCAGGACCCAAACGGTATCGCTGAAGGTTATGGTGGTATCTTTGAAGGCTCGGCAACCTATAACGAACGGGGTGAATTCCCTATTGAAGCGGGTGACGGGATTGGCTCTCAATATCAAGCAACGGTGGCTTATGCGGCCATGCTTAACGCCAGAGAAGAGTACAGTGAATCTCGCCAATGGCAGCAAAAAGCCCAGCAGTTGAAAGACTACTTTAATCAGGAATGGAGTATTGCTGATCCAGAAAAGCCTTTGGATAACTACGTCAACATAGTGCAGAAGGATGGCTTGAGGCTGAACGACTTTGGCAAAGAAAACAGCTGGTTTATGCCGATGAAGCTGATCACTGAGCCGGGTGAGCGCAATGACCGATATCTAGACTTTATTTCACAAAGTCTCGGCGATGGCATTGGCTCGACGCCAGATGCTCCGAACAATATCGAGGCGTACAGCTACATCCCAGAGACCTATTTTCCATACAACCGCAATGAGGAAGCTTGGAAGTGGATGCAGTACATCATGGATATGAAAGACTTACCTCATGAGCGTCCGACACAAGGCACCAATGGCGATTATCCGGAGATCTCGTTTACCTTTATCGCCAATACCATTGAAGGGCTGATGGGGGTGAAACCAAACGCAGCAGACAGTCATCTGATCACGGCATCGCATCTGACAGCGGATATTGACTGGCTCGCGGTTGACTACTTACCAATGGGTGAGCATGAAGTCGCGCTGCGCCATGAGGGTACTGACCATTCGACACTAACCAATAACAACAATAAGCCGCTCACGTGGGAAGCGTGGTTCTATGGAGACTATCCAAAGCTGGTGGTCAATGGAAAGACCGTTGAAGCGAAACACAAAGTGGTTAATGGTCAGAAGGTGAGCTACGTATTGGTTAATGTGCTAGGGAAAGAGTCACATACGGTGTCGAAAAGCCTCTAACTTACATAAACTTTAATTGAAAGGGCGCGATTAAGCGCCCTTTGTTGTTTGTTATTTTTCCGAGGTAAAGAAATCGTTGTAAAGCATATACAGGTGAGCTGCACTCCAAGAGAAGTTCGGAGCACCTTGTTGAGCGCCGGTAAGAGGATTGTAGTTCTCTCTGATTGGACCGTCTTGAATCAAGCCGTCGGCATTGTCGAAGAAAGCCGTGGCCATCTCGACTGCATCATCACGGTAACCGTATTTCTCCATTCCTTTAAGGCCAAAGTAGAATTGGTCGACCCACACACGCCCACGCCAGTAGATATCAGCCCCAAAGGCAGGGTTAGACAGCGCAGCGGTACCCAGAGGCACGTAAGTGTTGAACTCTTCGGTATCTTTCATCACTTTCACCACCGCATCGGCGTGTGCTGGGGTTGCTGCGCCATTAAACAGTGGTGACCAGCCCTCTGGTCCTTTGCCACGTTCAACGATCGGTTTGCCTGCACAACCATTGGCAAGTGGCTTATCTTCGATGCGAATGTCGTAGAAATAGCCACTTTCTTCATCGAACATGCAGGTATTGATGTAAGCAGCCAAATGTTCGGCTTTCTCGCGGAAAACTTTTCCTTCTTCTTGCTTGCCTATGATGTCCGCCATTTCAGCAAGGAACTGATTATCGCTGTACATATAGCTGGCTTGGTCGACCGACTCTTGCAGTAATGAGTAACCTAGTAGGGTGCCATCTTGTGCTCGGTTCTGAGCGAATTGCACATCCCAGTCACTACGTTTTCCACCCTTCTCGACATACTTGTCCAGTTGCTCTTTGTCGATAAAGCCAAATACTGCCGCATCATCGCGGCCAGACTCCCATGACGCCGCGGTTTGGGCCGGGATTTCAATATGGTCGTATTGGCCATTGGCAATGATTGCTTGATATTGATCGAGCCCGCTAAAGGTTTGTTCTTTGTCGCCACGAGTGACGGTAAACAGCATCTGACCGTCAGGGGTGTTATGGGCTTTGTCACGAGCCGCACCATACTCAGGTACACCATTACCATTGTTGTCGCGATTACGTAACCACCAGTTGTGGTAAGCGACCAATTTAGGGTACATCTCTTCTAACCACGCTTTATCACCAGTTGTTTTATACACTTCCATAACAGCCCACGCGGCTAAGCTCGGCTTAGTGTTACGCTCATTCCAGTTTCCTCCATCGCCGCCACGCTCAGGACTTAAGTTGTAAGCCAGCAAGTCAGGTACATAACCTTCATCCCACGGACGAACAGGATCATCGGCCTGAATCTGGTAGGCGAACATGGCGCGAATATTGTCTTTCGCCACTTCTGGGTTGAAATGCGCCATTGCGTAGGCTTGTTTCCATGTGTCCCACGGCCAAGTTTGATTACCAGAGAACCAACGTGCGGTCACCGATGGAGTGACAGAATCAAATTTCATCGCACCAGCTACGCCACGCCAGTTACCATTCAGCGTCTCCATCGCTTTCACTGCCACTCGCTCTTGTTCTGGAGTAGCATTCGGGTTGGTTAGCCCTTTCTCAAGGTATTGTTCCCAGCGCTGAGCGGACGCTTTTTGATATTTGTCTGGGTGGGTGAGTATGTCTTGTATTTTGCTCTGCTCAGCTTGGTTTTCTTTTGCTGTCAGCACATGTGTGTATGTGGTGTAGAGGGTTGTAGAACCAGAAACACGCGCTTTGGAAACAAACTGGTGGCCCTCGATTTCGGTCTTCATCGGGATGGATTTGTGGATCTGATATTCAGATTCACCTGAAGTCAGCAATGTCCATGTTTCACGAACTTTACCAAAGGTCACTTTGAGGCCATCATCGGTTGCAACAATCTGGCGGTCATAATCTGGATAAGCCTGATCGATGGTTTTATCGGATTGAGGCTTGCCTTCTTTGGCGTGGTATTTTTCCAGCAATTCACCATCCCAAACTAGATCAAGTGGCTGCTCTGAAGTGATCTTAGTTTCAAGCAGCGAAGTGCGGTTGCTAGCAAAGCGAAGCGTCATCTCGATTTGTACGTCGTCAGAATGCAGCTTTTGAACCAAGGCGCCGGGTAAGCTGTACGCTTCCATCTCAAAATCTACTTTCTGGCCATTTTTGTACACCGTTAAACGGTCGAAGTTGTTGGCCATAAAGTTGATGTATTCTTCAGTCAGTAATGCGGTCCCCGGAAAACCACCCATGCCGTCTTTATTGTCTGGTAACAGGTGGCCATGCCACGCGCCCAAATCGAAGAAAGGGTTAAAACGCTGGTGGTCATCAAAATCATAGTCACGCATATATTCTGGAGAACCAGTGCGATCAATGACGTTCTTGAATTCCAGTGCCTGTGGTGTTGGCTCACTGGTGACTGAAGCGCAGCCAGAAATGGCCACAGCGGAACTTACAGCAAGGGCGATAAAAGTTTTACTAAGGGTCATGTCATTTTCCTTGGTCAAAGGTCTGAACGTTGTTTGAGAAGATTTTATCCGCCATGAACACAAGGTTTAACCGAACTTTAGTTAATGTGTGATCTTAATTTAGTAAAATTTTACTTAATGGATGATTACATCGAACCTGTTAATGATGGGCAGAGAGAGCATTATCGAGCTAGGTGCAATTGATTGATTCATCTGCAAGATAAAGAATGGGCAAGCATGTGCGAGTGCTTATATGGGGGATGTTTCAAGAAAGGTAACGGGTCGTCATTGTGACGCCTAGCGCTCTGAACACCAATGAAGCCAAAATAAAAAAGCACCTCGCGATGCTTTATAGAGATTGTTAGGGCTGCTCGGCTTGCTGCCATAATTGATTGAGCCAGGCTTCGCTGGTGATCTGCGTTTCTCCGCATTTGACCATATATGGCTTGCCGCTAAACCAACTTTTAGACGCCACCTCGCTAATAAACACCTGAATATCCGAAACATCATCTTTAGCATAGTGCCATTTCTTACGAATATGTTCCGCAGCCTGCTGCTGATCATATGACTCGCCGTTGCGGATAAAGGTGCAAGGTGACTGTGCGATTTGCCCTATCAAAAAGTCGACATCTTGCTCGACATTTGCCACTGCGGGAAGAGCCAATATGCTCACGAGTAAGAGAAGGTATTTAAGCTTCATTGTCGCCTCTTTTACAAATTCCACCAAGGTTTGATTGGCAATGGCTGGGAAAGCTCGACCCGTTGACCAAACTCAGGGCTCACCATGGTTACACCGCGTTGTTCACTGATCTCCATCGCTTGCTGCATTGGCTCATTCCAATCGTGCATGGCGAGATCAAAGGTGCCGTTGTGAATTGGCATCATGACCTTACCTTTTAGGTCGATGTGTGCCTGAACGCTTTGTTCTGGGAACATATGGATGTCTGCCCACAGGGTGTTGTATGCTCCTGTCTCTATCATGGTGAAATCAAACGGGCCATATTTATCGCCAATCTCCTTAAAGCCAGAGAAGTAGCCAGAATCACCACTAAAGAACACTTTATGTTGCTGTCCATTGATGACCCAACTGCCCCACAGGGTGCCGTCGCGATCGGTTAAGCCGCGGCCAGAGAAGTGTTGTGTTGGTGTCAGTACATATTCGATGCCATTGTGAACATGCGATTCCCACCAGTTAAGCTCAATGATCTTCTCTTCTGGGACATTCCACTCTCTCAGTGTTTGACCAATTTTAAGTGGGACAAGAAACACGTCGACTTTATCTGTCAGCGTTTTGATCGATGCCTTATCCAAGTGATCGTAATGGTCATGGCTGATCAGAACGGCATCAATGTTTGGTAGCTCTTGTAATGAAATCGGCGGTTGGTGAAAACGCTTTGGTCCTGCCCACTGCACGGGGGATGCGCGCTCACTAAACACAGGATCGGTCAGGATTAACTGCTGATCGATCTTCATCGCAATACTGGAATGGCCCAAACGATACAACACGTCTTGCTGTTCATTGGCTAACTGAACAGTGCTGATCGCGTGGACTGGCAGCTCAAAGGTTGGCGTTGGGTTCAGGCGCTCAGTGGTGAAATAAGCTTTCGTGATCTTAAGAATGTCACCAAATCCGCTTTTGTATTCTAGCTCTGTATTAGCAAATTTCTCAGGATATTGCTTACCAGAAGCCTTGTCAGAACTGGTACAAGAAATGATTGAGGTAGTCATAATTATCGCTCCTACAGTGGCTAACAATACGCGTTTCATATGGTTTATCCTAAAGTAAACTATACGGTGTAGTTTACATGATTTGCTTTTAAAGTAAACTGCTTGGTGTAAAATAGATCTCAGCGGAATGAAGTGGGATCGTTAACTCTATGAAAGTGAGAAAAAAAGGTCGTAGCGAAATAAAGCGTGAAGCGATATTAGTTGCGGCAAAGCAGGCTTTTCAGGAATTTGGTGTGCAAAACACCAGCATGGATAAGCTGTCTGCGATGGCAGAGGTCTCCAAGCGAACGGTTTACAACCATTTCGAATCGAAAGAAGCGATTGTCATGGAATTGCTGTCAGAGCTGTGGCGAACTTCGATGGCAGATCATGAAATTGCAGGTCTTGTTGAATTGGATTTAGAGCAGCAGCTTGTTGCTCTGCTTGAAAGTGAAATCAACGTGGTGACTGACCCTCACTATGTTGATTTGGCGAAAGTCGCTCTGGGGTATTTTTTCTATAAGCCTGATGAGCTTAAAGAGCAAGAAGAGAAGATGTCGAAGCAAGAAACTGCGTTGTTTCGTTGGCTAAATGAGCAAGCGGAGAAACAAACTCTTGCGATGGACGATATCGTTGTAGCGAGTACTCAACTGCATAGTTTGGTCAAAGGCAGTGCGTTTTGGCCTCAGGTTCTCGGTATGAAAGCGTCTCTGAGTAAGCAAGAGGCGAGGGTGCTGGCTGAGCAAACCGCAAGACTGTTTATGAGTCAGTATCGCGTTTAAATAAAATTAGAAAAGCCCTTACCATTTTAGGTAAGGGCTTTTTTATGAGTCACGTTTAAGCCTAAGTATTAAGGCTGTTTAGCGGTTTCTAACTTGACCTCTTTGCTCGCTTGCTTTTTTTCAAAGCGAGAAATCCACCACCAAGCAATACCTGAGAATACCGCTGTCATAAATACGTTGATGAAGAAAGCGCGAACCAAATCAACGCCAGTCGGGAAGGCGGAAGCCGTCATACTGATTACAAAGATAGCAATCAGAACGGAAACCACACCCATACCAAACTTGCGGGAACCCATGCGGAAATCACGCGGCGTGTCGTCGTGTTTCCAGCGGAAGATGAAGTAAGCCACCATGATAAAGATTGGCGGTAACATGGCGGTGCCCGCTGTCAGGTTGATGGCTTGATTCATCATGTCCTGAACGGACTCAGAGCCAAAACCGTTCACCACTAGCATCACGACAACGAAAGCAAACTGCCACCAAGCGGCACGAACAGGAACACCATGTTCATTCAGCTCGGTTGTTTTCTCACCGTATACGCCCTGCGGAATTTCAGAGAAGTGAATTTTTACTGGTGCCGCTGTCCACATCATCATTGAACCAAACATGGCAATGAACAGTACGATACCTACGAAGCGGCCAACCATGGTTTCGGAGATGTTGAAGTAGTTCGCCATGCCGGTAAAGATTTCGACCATACCGCCCGCATACGTGAGGTCTTCACGAGGAACAAACACGTTAACCAATAGAGAACCGACGGCGTACATGGCACCAATCAGTATCCCGGCGATAATGATGACTCTGATAAAAGCTTTTTGACCGCCTTTGACATCTTTCAGATACGCCGCTGCCGTTTCTGCACCGCCCGCTGCTTGGAAGATCCAACACATGATACCTAGGGTTGCCCAGTTGATGGTCGGGGTCATGGCTTCCAGCGTTATTGGCTCTGCAGGTGTGTAATCACCGCCGCCAAGCGCCATTAATGCACCCAGCACGTAAATACCAAACAAGGCAAATACCCCGTAAGCGACGATTTCTGAAATCTTGCCGAGCCAGCTCGCGCCTTTGGTTGAGATATGTGTCGCCGCTGCAAACAGGACGATGGAAATCAGCGATGTCACCATAGGTGAGAAGGTGTATTCATAGCCGAGCATCGCATACGATGCGTAGGCAATCACGTTGGGCAGTAAGGAGACAAACCAGAACAGGTTGACGAACCAGTAGAGGAATGAACCCAAATAGGCATTTTTGGTGCCCAAAGGTTGCTTGAGCCAGTCGTACATCCCCGACTCAGAATTTTTGTTTGCCGAGACAAATTCCGCGATGATGAACACGAAAGGGATAAAGTAAATGATGGTCGCCAGCAAGAATACGGGGGCGGAACTTAACCCCAGTTCAATGTTGTTGTTTACGATGTTACGGACGTTAAATACCGCCGCAAAGGTCATCGACAGCAAGGCAAATTTTCCAATTGTGCCGCGTAGAGATTCAGACATAATGTCCTCCAATGAATCACGTCAATTATACGCCCAATTGCTCCTGAGCGTGATAGTTGCTGTGGGCCAGGTTCAGTGTCTGGCCCGATTATTATTCAGGGTTATTTGTTGAGGAAGTAGCCGTCTTCAACGGTGACTTTAAGTACCACTTTCCTTACGGCGTGATCGCCGTGAAAGCGGTAAGCGTTGTGGTTATCGAAGATGGCGACTTGGCCTTCCACCAGCTCGCGAGTATCACCTTGGCCGGAAAAGTATTCTCGGTCGGTCTCATCGCGATAGTTGTCGACAAGCTCAAGCTGAGATTTTTCAGCAAACTCAACCGTCTCTTTTCCTGCTAGGTAGTAATGAATATCGAAGTAGCGACGGTTACCTTCAAAGGTGTCAGTGTGACGAGCCACTCCATCTTCAATCATGTAAACCAGAGAGTCGCCAATTGAATGCATCACGCCATCTTTGATGTTGGCGATGTTTTCAATCGCTTCAATGCAGCGGTTCCATTTACGACCATCGCGGTAAACGACTTTGAATTGCGCTAAGTTTTCTAACACGATCATGGTTATGCCTCGTTTCGCTGAGTGGGAGTAAAGAAGTCGTGACCAAAGTTATGGGCGGCTAGGTCTTGCGCACTGCAATCTCCGGCCTGCAATGGCATCAGGGTGAGGCCATAGCGGAAGGTATCCATATACACTCGGTATGAGTCGAGCACTTCACTGCCCCAAGAGTTAGAACCAAGTCCCATCAATTTATGGTCGAGGTTGAGAGTGATGTAACCGCTTTTTTCTAGCTCCGTCGTGTGTTGTGCCTGATGCAAGTTTTGGTTGGTGTAGAACCAAGCGCTGAAGTTGATCTCTTGTTGCGGTTTTACCAGTAATCCCATGCCGTCACGGTTGGTTAGTGCTGCCCAGCGAACATGTTGGCGGTTGCCATTGTTTTGTGGGAACGGGTAGTTTTCGAACATGTCAGCGACTGTGCTTTGGTAAACATCGATCAGGTTGGCTTGTTTGCTGTCTTGGTAGTTCTCTTCGGGGCCGCGACCGTAGTATTTCACTTGGTCGAAGTGATCGTTGATGCCAAGGTCCAAGCCAATGACAGGTATCACATGCGGGTAATCACCGTAACGTTCGCCGCTTAGTTCAAGATTCAGCTGACCTTCGGCATTGATTTGGTAGCGGTACTCGCAGCGCATACCAAAATCAAACACGGGCGGCGCAATAATGCTGGTGGTCGTGATTTCTATTTTGCCGTTCACTTGCTCAACATTTAATGTGCGGAAGTGCTCTTGCATGATTTGCAGGTGCGCTGGTTCCCATAGACCGTCATGCTCTTGTTTATGGTTATCGATCATTGGCTTAAAGAAGTTGAGCTTAGGCTCTGACTTGACCAGTTCTTCACCATTAACCAGCCAAGAGGTCAGTTTACCGTTCACTTTCGAGAAGTTGAGAGCGAAGTTGTGGCCCGAAATCAGATAGCTAAGTCGGTTCTCTTCTACGTGAAGTGGTGTCGCGTTGTGATTGGTAAAAATTTCTTCAACAGCACTGCTCTGCTTGAGCGGGTACTGGTAAACGGCAATCTCATGATTGGCTTCGCTGTAAAGCGTGCGAGAATCTTTGCGTACTGTGAAGTTGATGAAGGCTTCACGCTCATCCAACTGTGGAATGGCGATTTCTATTTCACGCTCAGAATTAGCGGCAAGATCGTCTACTTTGAACTGAACTGTGCGCAGTGTTTCACCTTCAGCACGGATATCTGCGGTGATGGTGTAGTCATTGAGATCGCTAAACCACAATTTGTTTTCAACCTTGAACTTGCCAGCTCGTTCATCAACCGCACGGATTTTCACTGGTGCAATGACTTGCTTGTACTCTTTCAGGCCCGGACCAGGTGTTTGGTCTGGGTACACAAGCCCGTCCATACAGAAGTTGTAGTTGTTCGGATAATCGCCGTAGTCTCCACCATACTTGTAGAATTCCGTCCCGGCTTCATCACGAGCGAGAATGCCGTGGTCACACCATTCCCAAACATAGTGACCTTGAATGTGGTCATGTTGGTAGAACACATTCTGGTATTCGGTTAAACCGCCTGGACCATTGCCCATTGCATGTGCGTATTCACAGATGATGCGTGGTTTCTCGTGTGGGAACTCACCAAAGTAATTCATCAGTTGCGCACGGGAGTACATGGTGGAAATGACATCGACCACTTCCGCATCACGGTCTTCTTCGTAATGGACTAGGCGAGTGTCATCGATGGCTTTGGTGGCTTGATACATCGCGCGAATGTTGCAGCCGTAGCCTGACTCATTACCCAGCGACCACATGATGATAGAAGGATGGTTTTTCTGAGCGTGGACGTGGCGTTCTGCGCGGTCTACGAAGACCGCTTCCCATGCAGCATCGTTAGTGATGCGGCTTAAATCCCCTACGTTAGCGAAGCCGTGAGTCTCAACATCGGTTTCGGCCATCACAAACAGACCGTAAATGTCACATAGCTCGTAGAAGCGAGGGTCGTTCGGGTAGTGCGCAGTGCGGACTGAGTTGATGTTGTGCTGCTTCATCAACACCAAATCTTTCTCTACTCGGTCCATTCCGACAGCGCGACCTTTTAGGTGATCGTTGTCGTGGCGGTTAACACCATGCAGCATCACGTATTGATTGTTGATGTAGAACAGCCCATCGCGTACTTTGATGTCGCGAAAACCAACACGTTGAGGGATGACTTCAAGGGTTTTACCTAGCGAGTCTTTTAAGGTTAAAACCAGTTGGTAAAGGTATGGGTTTTCGGCTGTCCAATGGATGGGAGCGTCGATCTCAAGCGCAAAACTCGCCTGCGTTTTGTTGTCGATGGTCAGGTTGCTGCATGAACCTTGCGCAACAAGCTGGCCTTTATCCATCAGTGCATAGTCAAGGGCGTAGCCTGAGGCTTGCAGGGCAGATAGGTTTTCTAATTCGACTTGGCAAGAAAGTGTCGCCGCGACGTAATCGTCGTCGAAATCAGTGCGAACCGTTATGTCCTGGACGTGAACTTGCTCTTTTCCGAGCAAATAAACGTCGCGAAAGATACCTGCTGTCCACCACATGTCTTGGTCTTCAATATAGGTGGAGTCAGCCCACTGCATCACTCGTACTGAAAGCAGGTTTTCACCTTGTTGAACATAGTTAGAGATATCGAATTCAGCGGTTAAACGGCTGCCTTTACTAAAGCCTACGTATGTGCCGTTTACATACACTTCAAAGTAAGTTTCTACGCCATCAAATTTGATGATGGTTTGCTTGTTTTTCCAGTTCTCACCGAGTGTGAATGTACGTTGGTATGCGCCAGTTGGGTTGTCACTTGGAACATAGGGCACATCGATTGGGAATGGGAAGCCTTCGTCTGTGTACTGAAGGTCGCCGTGGCCTTCCATTTGCCACATATTAGGAACCGTAATCTGGCCCCACTGTTCCATCTTTTGTGAGTAGAACTCTTCGGGTACCAACATTGGGTTAGTAAAGAAGTTAAAGTTCCATTGACCACTTAGCAGCATAAAGTGGCGGCTTAGTTCACGCTGGAATGTTTGAGCGGTTTTTACTGAGTCGTATGAGAAGAAGTAGGCACGTGGTGCCATACGATTCTCATGCAAATGTAGGAAGTTTTCCCAGTTGTTCACGTTCGTTCTCCCTCGGCCAAGGCAGCTTGTTTGCACTTTAAAAAAGTCTGGTGGTGAATACGCTCACACAGATTCAAAGTGAATTGGGCTATGCCGACGTAATAGTGAGTAAAAGTCTTTTTTGACTATCTGGAAAATATATTAGTAAAAATTTTACTAAAACAAATGCGTGAAAACGTTTTACTTTAACTTGATCACGAATTATTGAGCGATCTATCTGAAAGCTGTGATCTGGGTAAAGGAGTGATTATCTGGAAAGTAAAAATCAGTAAAACAGCAGCGTAATGTAGGTGTGTACTTGCTTTTAATAATAAAAAAGCGCTGAAAATCAGCGCTTTATATAACGGAGAAGGGAAGTGGCGATCAAGATTTTGTCGTGTCGCGAAGCTTGAGTTTACTTGGAACATAGACCTGAAGTGGTAATGCTCGACCATCGCGGGCTTTTTCTACCAGCAGGTTAACGCCCTGAATCCCCATCATCTCAGAATGAATCCGCACGGTAGACAAAGACGGGAAGGTAAACTTAGCCGTCGGAATGTCATTCACGCTGATTAGAGCAATATCCTGAGGAATGCTTAGGCCTTGCTCATGAATCGCACGCAATACGCCGATGGCAATCGAGTCAGAGGCAATAAATAGAGCGCTCGGGTGGTCATCCTTTGCCAGCATTTGTTTCGCTAGATCGTAACCGGAAGAGCTGGTGAAATCACCACGATAGATATCGTCTAGAGAGACTACACCCTTCAGCTGACCGTATTCGGCAAAGGCCACCTCACGAATGTCCGGCGTGTCAGTGGTATCTTGACCGCCGATAAAGCCGATACGCTGATAGCCTTGGTCGATAAAGAAATCGGTAATCTCTTTGCTGATGCGCACTAGGTCAATATCGACGGAATCGAAGGGTGACTCGCTATCACTGAAATCCACATAGCAAATATTGTCGGTGAGTTTTTCAACGTCCTTTAGCACTTCGGCGCTACTACGGCCGACTAGGAGAACACCTGTGATCTTATTGCTTTCTACTGATACTTCGCTGTCGTAACAATTGGTCAATTCGATGCCCAGTTTGTCACATTGGGTTTCTATACCATGGCGAATCGAGAGGTAGTAAGGGTCGTTAACTTCCGCTTCCTGCTTGTAATTGTATACCGCCAGAAAGTGGTGCTGCTGTTTTCTGGCCAGAATCGACTTTTTTGAGCTGCTGGTTTTGTATTCCAGCTTTTCGGCAATTTCCAGAATCCGGTGTTTGGTTTCTTCTTTGACGCTCAATGTCGGATCGTCATTGAGAACTCTGGAGACGGTCGCTAATGAAACGCCCGCTTCTGTTGCAATATCTTTTAATGTAGCCATGTGTTTTTTCCGTTGGCGAGCCCAATTCCTTTGGGCAAGTCACTGTTTCCGCCATTGTAAACAATCCTCATACGCTTGTAATAATTTTTAGTAAAAATTTCTGACCAGGAATGTGTAGGGCAACAGAATGTCACTGTGAACAGGTATCCCACTGATTAAACTTAACAATATCGTATTTACCTATCTACTTTTACTTGATTGGTTATACTTGAGCTTAAATGATAATTTGTGGAAACGTTTACACAATGCGAATTTGATCACGGAAAGTGATCCTTGTTGATTGCTAGACTTTTTAGCGAACCAAAGATCACACACTAAGTGTTTAGACAGAGAGGCAAGAGTGAAAGTACTAGTCACAGGTGGAATGGGTTACATCGGCAGTCATACCTGCGTGCAGATGATTGAAGCGGGCATGGAGCCGATCATCATCGATAACTTATGTAATGCGAAACAGGCGGTGTTAGATCGAATCGAAGCGCTTACAGGCCAGCGACCGTGTTTTCATTTGGGCGACATTCGTGACGAAGCTTTTCTGGATAGCGTTTTTGAGCAGCATCAGATTGGCGCGGTCATTCACTTCGCTGGTCTGAAAGCGGTGGGGGAGTCAGTGCAAAAACCACTTGAGTACTACGACAACAACGTGAATGGCTCTTTGGTGCTGGCGCGTGCGATGCGCAAAGCTGGTGTAAAAAGCATCGTCTTCAGTTCTTCCGCGACCGTTTATGGCGACCCTGAGGTGGTACCGATTACGGAAGACTCGCCAACTGGCGCCACGACCAACCCTTATGGCCGTAGCAAATACATGGTGGAGCAATGCTTAAGTGATCTTTTCGTAGCCGATGATAGCTGGAGTATTACCTTATTGCGTTACTTCAACCCGGTCGGGGCTCATCCGTCTGGCACCATGGGTGAAGACCCGCAAGGCATTCCCAACAATTTGATGCCATTTATTGCTCAAGTGGCCGTTGGGCGCCGAGAAAAGTTATCGGTGTTTGGTGATGATTATCCAACCCCAGATGGCACCGGAGTGCGTGATTATATTCATGTTATGGATTTAGCCGATGGACATATTGCGGCCTTAAAGTCAGTCGGTGAACAAGCCGGGCTACACATCTATAACTTGGGTACGGGGCGAGGTTCCAGCGTACTTGAGATGGTGGATGCGTTTGGTTCCGCTTGTGGAAAGCCAGTGCCTTACGAGTTGTGCCCGCGTCGACCGGGTGACATTGCGGAGTGTTGGGCAAGCACTGAAAAGGCCGAACAGGAACTGGGCTGGAAAGCGACGCGCAGTGTGGTGGAGATGAGCGCGGATACTTGGCGCTGGCAATCGGATAACCCGTCCGGATATCCCGATGTTTAGGTGCAACTGATCCTGATTGAAATGCAGAACAAGATTGAGTTTTTTTAAGTTGAGTAATTGAGATGTCGAAGATTGAGTTTAACCCTGTGGATCACCCACATCGCCGCTACAACCCACTGACAGGTCAGTGGATATTGGTCTCACCACACAGAGCAAAACGCCCTTGGAGTGGCGCCGATGAAAATCCAGCGGTTGATGAGCTTCCGAGCTATGACGAGAAATGTTTTCTGTGCCCGACAAACGAGAGAATCTCTGGTGATGTAAACCCGGATTATCAGGGGACGTATGTGTTTACCAATGATTTTGCTGCTTTGATGACGGACTCGCCTGAGGCACCGCAATCTAACAGCCCATTGTTTAAAACTCAGGGTGCTCGCGGATTAAGTCGAGTGATCTGTTTTTCTCCAGACCACAGCAAAACATTGCCAGAGCTGCCAGTGGAAAAGATCCGCGATGTTATTGATACCTGGAATGAACAAATTGAAGAACTGGGTCAAGAGTACGTGTGGGTGCAAGCGTTTGAGAACAAGGGCGAAACCATGGGCTGTTCACAGCCTCACCCGCACGGACAAATCTGGGCCAATAGCTTTTTACCCAACGAAATTGAACGTAAAGAGCATCACTTAAAAGCGTATTACGACGAACATGGCTCCAATCTTCTGGTCGATTATGTGGGCGCTGAACTCAAAGATGGCTCACGCATTGTGGTCGAAACCGAACATTGGGTGGCATTGGTGCCGTACTGGGCGGCTTGGCCGTTTGAGACCATGTTATTGCCGAAAACTCATATCCGCCGCATGAATGAGCTGAGCGAAGCGCAGCGTGACGATCTTGCCGTAGCAATCAAAAAGCTCACTAGCCGTTATGACAACCTGTTCCAGTGCTCTTTCCCATATTCCATGGGCTGGCATTACGCGCCTTTCTTTGAACAGGGAACGGATATCGAACATTGGCAATTACATGCGTTGTTCTACCCACCGCTATTGCGCAGTGCCTCAGTTCGTAAGTTTATGGTCGGGTACGAGATGCTCGCAGAGAGTCAACGTGACTTGACTGCGGAACAGGCGGCGCAGCGCCTGCGTGACGTCAGTGATGTGCACTACAAAGAAGGATAATTCCGCTCTATTTTGAGCGCTAACCTTTACCCAATAGAGATGTGACGAATCAAATTTTCGGTGGTGACTCTTGATCACTGAAAACTAACAACTTAAGGCTAGGAATCTAATATGTCAGAACTCACGCAAGCAGTAAAAGCATCGTTTAAACAGGTGCTGAATTACCAACCCAGCCACATTATTCAGGCGCCGGGGCGAGTTAACTTGATCGGAGAGCACACCGATTACAATGATGGTTTTGTCCTACCATGTGCCATTAACTATCAGACGGTAGTGGCGGCTGCAAAACGAGATGACAGTCGAGTCCGTGTCATTGCGGTTGATTATGATAATCAGGTGGATGAGTTTGACCTCGCTGAAGAGATCACTTTCCAACAGGACAAGATGTGGGCTAATTACATCCGGGGTGTGGTGAAGTTTTTACTGCAGCGTGGTTATGACATCCAAGGTGCTGATCTTGCCGTGAGTGGCAATGTCCCTCAGGGGGCTGGGCTGAGTTCCTCGGCTGCACTGGAAGTCGTGATTGGTCAGACGTTCAAGGTACTCTACAACCTTGAAATGACTCAGGCAGAAGTTGCACTTAATGGCCAACAGGCAGAAAACGAACTCGTCGGCTGCAACTGCGGGATTATGGATCAGATGATTTCGGCTGAGGCAATGGAAAACCACGCTATGCTGCTGGATTGCCGTTCCCTGGAAACACAGCCTGTTTCTATGCCAGAAGATGTGGCCGTGATGATCATTAACAGTAATAAACAGCGCGGTTTAGTGGGGAGTGAATACAACACCCGACGTGAGCAGTGTGAGGCGGCTGCACAGCGTTTCGGTGTTAAAGCGTTACGTGATGTCACCATTGAGCAGTTTAATGCGCAATCTGAGATGCTTGATGACGTTGTCGCCAAACGCGCTCGCCATGTGATTACTGAAAATGACCGTACGCTTGAAGCCGCTGATGCATTAAGAGCCAATGACCTTAAACGCATGGGAGAGTTGATGGCTCAGTCTCATGCTTCAATGCGCGATGATTTTGAGATTACCGTGTTTGAGGTCGACACCTTAGTTGAGATTGTTAAATCCGTTATTGGTGAGCAAGGCGGTGTACGTATGACAGGTGGTGGCTTCGGCGGTTGTATTGTGGCTTTAGTACCGCCCGCACTAGTAGACAAAGTGACGGAAGCGGTTGAGAACCAGTACCACGCGACGACAGGGCTAAAAGAATCTATCTATGTTTGTCAGGCTAAAAGTGGTGCTGGCTTAGTCGAAGTCTTATAAGGACCAACCATGAAATCATCCTTATTGGTGACAATGACTGAGCAGCCTGCTTTTGACGGTCAGCCTGCTCAGCTTGTGGAATTGACCAATGCTGCAGGGGGCAGCATTGTGTTGATGGACATCGGAGCCACCTGGCTCAGTTGTCAGCTACCTTTGGCGTGCGGCGAGCAACGCGAGGTCTTACTTGGTGTAGGGGCCATGTCTGACTTTCAAGCTCAACAAAGTTACTTGGGGGTAACAGTAGGGCGCTACGCAAACCGCATTGCCAAAGGTTGTTTTGAGTTGGAAGAGAAGACACATCAGGTCACAACCAATCAGGCTGGTAACTGCTTACATGGCGGCACAGTCGGAATGGATAAAGTGCGCTGGAAAATTGTCGAGCAAAGTCAAAGTAAGGTGGTGTTCAGCTATCAGTCTAAAGATGGAGATCAGGGCTTTCCAGGCAACTTAGATGCGTCAGTTTGCTATTCGCTGAGCGAAGACAATCAGGTCGAAATTCGTTATCTGGCAACGACCGATAAGGCAACGCCCGTCAACTTAACCAATCATGCCTACTTTAACCTTCATGGTGCTGAATCCGGTGTTGACGGACGTGATCATCTTCTGCAAATCGACGCAGATTATTACCTGCCGACATCCGAAGTTGGCATTCCGCATGGTTCATTGTCTTTAGTGGATGGTACTGGGTTTGACTTTAGATGGCAGAAAGTCATTCGTCAGGACTTTTTGCTTGATGGGCAACAGGAAATCGCCAAGGGGTATGATCACAGCTTCTACTTCGAACCTAAACGCAATAAACGTCAGCCAATCGCCCGTTTATCCAGTCAGGATGGCAAAGTGAAGATGAGAGTGACCACTGATAAACCCGCGCTTCAACTGTATACGGGAAACTGGTTAGAAGGCACACCTAGCCGCAGTGGTAGCACGTATTCTGACTACGCTGGGGTGGCGCTAGAAACTCAATTTTTGCCTGACTCACCCAATCACCCAGAGTGGCCTCAACCGAGCTGTATTCTCAAACCGAATCAAGAGTACTGTTACTCGACGGTTTACGCGTTTGAGTGTTAAAAATAGAAGGCTAACTATCAAGAAGGCGCTGAGACAGCGCCTTCTTTGTTAATTGCTATAGTCGCTCAACGGAATTTCGTCGTACCACCGTTGGCGAGAAGATAATGGTGTCATTATTGGCAGGCTCTTGACGAGCATACGACAACGCAAGGCGTGCGGCCTTATCTGCCATCATTTGAATTGGGTAGCGCACGGTACTCAGACGAGGGTGGACGTAGCGAGCGATCAGTCCATCATCAAAACCCATCATCGATACCTGCTGCGGTACCTGAATCCCATTTTCATCCAGAACGGACAAAGCGCCAGCGGCCATGTAGTCGTTGTATGCGACAACGCCAGTGATCTCTAACGATTTGGTTAGCAGATTGGTCATTGCAATTTCACCACCATCGTTATTCGGTTCACCATATTCGATATAGCTACTCGGCAACTCAATATTATGATCTCGCAGTGCGGCAAGATAGCCTTCAACCCGTTGTTGTGAATCTTCAATCCCGTGGTTAGAAGCGACACAGGCAATCTTGGTATGACCGTGACGAATCAGGTACTCCGTTGCTAGGTAAGCTCCTTTATGGTTATCGAGCGAGATACAACGTTCCGCCAATTGAGAAATATGACGATTGATGATGACCATACCTTTGATTTCTTTGGCGTAGCCAATCAGCTCTTCATCGGAGAGGCCTTTAGCGTGGATGACGAGGGCATCGCAGCGATTGTTGATCAGAAGTTCGATCGCTTTTCGCTCCTGTTCAGCATCGTGATAACCGTTGCCAATCAAGATATGTTTACCGTGCTCATGAGCAACCGTGTCAACAGCTTTGACTAAAGTGCCGAAAAACGGATCGGAAACATCACTAACCAGCACACCCATGGTATTGGTACTTTGACTGACCAGTGAACGCGCTGCAGCGTTGGGGCGATAGCCAAGCTTATCCATTGCTTTGGTCACTGAATCTACGGACGACTGGCTGGCTTTAGGGGATTTATTAATAACGCGTGAAACCGTTGCGATAGAGACTCCCGCTTCTTTTGCCACATCCTTTATCGTTGCCATGCTTTACCTCATAAGTTGAACCTAAACATTAAACACTGTTTGTGAAAATGAAGCAATTTTAGACACTTTTTACTGCGATAAATGCGATCTTTACCACTTGTTATGTAAGAGTTAAGTGTTAGTGTAAACGTTGTCTTTTAGTAAATTTTACTTGGAGTTTTATCATGGATACGATCGCTTACACTGATTTTTCAAAACTGGAGATGCGAACAGGCAAGATCATTGAAGTTGCCCGTCATCAAAACGCCGACAAGCTGTACATTGTTCAAATTGATGTTGGGGAAAAGCGGCTGCAGACGGTCACAAGCTTAGTGCCTTATTACACGAAACAAGAGTTGATGGGCAAAGAAGTGGTGGTGCTATGTAATCTCGCCAAAGCCAAGATGCGTGGCGAAACTTCAGAATGCATGTTGTTGTGCGCTGAAACCGATGATGAGTCAGAAAGTGTTTTGCTGACCCCTGAAAGATCAATGCCAGTGGGGACGCGTATTGTTTAGCCTAGAGACTGTATCGCTAGCCTGACTGTACAATTAGCATTCATATTTAAAACAATAATGAGATATCGATCATTATATTAAATATTAATGGTTTTATTTATTGGTGGGATTCCTATATTCGCACGCGAACTTTTATGAAGTAGTTCAAAATATATAGGAATTATAATGAATAAAAAATTATTAGCGGCTCTAGTCGCGGCAGTTTCATTTCAGGCAGTTGGTGCGGAAAACGTAGATGTACAACAGGCTGAACGCGGTTACCTCGAAAATGGCTGGTATCTAGGTGCAGATATCATTGATACCGATGTTAATGCGACAAACTGGGATGGTGCAAGCTCTACGGGTGATGTGTCATCTACAAGTGCAGCACTAGCAATTGGTTATAACTTCCATATCGCTGACTCATTTGTTGTTGGTCTAGAAGCTGAGTACGCGCTTTACGGATCTTTTGATATTGCCCTGAAAGGCGATACTGCGGTGAATAGCCTTGAGTTTTCAGCGTTTAACTTGAACGTGAAACCTCAGTACTACTTTGGTAACTCAGGTTTCTATCTAGGTGGAATCTTTGGTATCGGTGGTGTTGGTGGTGAAAATAAGTCCAACGGTTCTACGGCTTCTGGCTCTTCAGTACTTTACGGTGTTGAAGCAGGCTATGCATTCAATAACAATTGGAGCATTAACGCTGGATATCGTACGACAACGGCAGAGTACGACAATGCAGACTTCGATATGGACACTTTGTTCTTAGGTCTTGATTACAAGTTCTAACCGCTTGTATTACAGAATTGAAAAGGGAGCATTATGCTCCCTTTATTAGTTTATCAATCACCGGATAATGGTGTTCTTCTACACCAGCAAGGTTGCCATACTTAGGCGCATGTCGGTCATCTTCTCTTGGGAAGTGCCAGCCGATGGTGTGCTCAATAAATTGTTTGGCAAACTGCTCGGAAATTTCCAGACAGCCTGCTAATACGGTATCGACATAGGTTTGCATGATAGGGCTCAGGTTACATGGTGGCTCTGGGTTGTCTTTGATATACACCCAAACCTGATCATTGGCACGAAACGGGTTATCACACTCAAGCTGTGAATGGAGCACTTCCACTCGATGGTAGCCTCGCTCGCGAACATCAAACTCACTCAGCTCATCTTCGCTGATTTCAAGTAGTACTCCATTGACTAAGCCTTCGCCTTTATTTACTACTAGTGGCGAAAGGATATAACTGTCATCCACTTTACCCCAGTAGCGTTTGAAGCCATGAGCAATGGCAGGCAGAGCTTGCGCTGTTTTCCCTGTCAGTTGTCTCGATGCGGAGTTCATTAAACTGCCGTAGCCAAAGATGTAAATTGCCATGTATTTTCCCTCTGTGTTCAACAAACAACCTAAAGGTTTTTACCACAAAAGAAAAGACCCCGTAAAAACGGGGTCTGAATAGCACGCAAAATAGGGGGATGGCGCTTAACGTGCTTAAATGATTAAGCGGTTGCTAGCTGTGCTTTCGCTTTACGCATCTTCTTAAGTGAAATACAGGTGAGGGCGGTCACGACTGTACCAGCCGCCATACAAACGAGCGCCATCAGTGGTAGGTTCATTGCGCCAAGTAATGCGACAACCGGACCACCGTGCGCGACGCTGTTGGTGATACCAAATGAGAATGCCATTACCGCCGCTACCATGGAGCCAAGCACGTTAGCAGGTATCACAGACATTGGGTCTTGCGCGGCAAATGGAATTGCGCCCTCTGAGATACCGACTAGGCCCATGGCGCCAGCCGCTTTACCAGCTTCGATTTCTGATTCTTCAAATAGATTGAATTTGCGACCAAGGAAAGTGGCTAGACCCATACCAAGAGGCGCAACAGGAATCGCACACGCCATGGCGCCCATGAATTGCGTCTGACCACTGGCGATCATACCGACGGAGAACAAGAACGCGACTTTGTTGAACGGCCCACCCATATCAAAACCAGCCATACCACCTAAGACAATACCCAGCAGAATCACACTACCAGTACTCATGCTGACTAACATCGCGTTTAGGCCATCCATCAAGCTTGCAATAGGTGCACCAATGACGAAGATAAACAGGCTGGAGATAAACAAAGAGCCTAGGATTGGTGCAATCATAATAGGCACCAATGGTTGAATAAATTTATGGTAGTTGATGCTCGTCAGCCATTTGACAAAATAGCCAACCAGTAAGCCTGCAACGATGGCTCCGATGAAACCTGTGCCAGCTTCAGCACCGTAGAAAGAACCATTGTTCGCAATCCAGCCACCGATTAATCCAGGTGCAAGGCCCGGACGATCTGCAATTGCATAGGCGATGTAGCCCGCCAAGATAGGGATCATCAAGGTAAACGACACCACACCGACATCCAGTACTTTTTGCCACATGCTGCCTTCAGGAATTGCCATTCCCGCAGAGGTTGGCTCGCCACCAATGGCCAGCGCGAGAGCGATCAGTAGGCCACCTGTAACCACAAATGGAATCATGTGTGAAACGCCGTTCATCAGGTAGCGGTATAAATCGCTACGTGCATTCGAAGAGGCTGTTTCAGTCGTTTGGCTTTCTTCACTCGCTGTATAGAGTGGTGCTTGTAGCGCTTTTTCTATTAAACCCTTAGCATCGCTGATAGGGGATTTGACGCCTGTCGTGATGACCTTTTTTCCCGCGAAACGATTCATATCAACCTGTTTGTCACAGGCGACAATGATAGCGTCAGCTTTAGCTATCTCTTCTGAACTCGGCGTGTTTTTGACCCCGATAGAACCATTGGTTTCGACCTTGATTTGATAGCCAAGTTCAGCGGCGCCTTTTTCTAAGGCTTCGGCGGCTAGGTATGTGTGCGCAACGCCTGCTGGGCAGCCGGTAACACCGATTAAAAAGCCTTGATCGGCTTCTGGGTTGTCTTGCTGATCTTGTGGTTTGGCGAGCAGTAATTCTAACGCTTCTTCAGAAGAACTGGCCTGCATAAAACGTTCAATAAAACCTTCTTCGATCAGTTTGGAAGAGAGTTCAGCTAGCACCTCGATGTGATGATCTGCACCGCCATCAGGAGAGGCAATCATAAAAAATAGTTTACTCGGCTGACCGTCTTCTGCGCCATACTCTATCCCTTGGCGGCTAATACCAATCGCGACAGCAGGTTGGGAAACCGCGGCACTTTTGGCATGAGGCAGCGCGACGCCATCTTCAAAGCCTGTGTTACCAATCTCTTCTCGAGCCTGAATGTCATTGAGGAATTGTGCTTTGTCGCTGATGCGGTGGTTGTTGCTCAGAAGTTCGATCAGTTCTTCGAATACTTCTTGCTTGGTTGTTGCTTGGAGATCTAAGCAAATCAACTCTTGATTGATTAAGTCTGTGATCATCTCGTTTACCCCTATTGGTTCCGATCTATGCGGAACTTGTTTTTTATCTGAGGGTAATTGTGGGGGATTCAGTCAAGGATTTTTAGTGTACCAGAAATGCATTTACTGGATTATTGTAACTATGAATTTGGAGTGTGATCGAACTCAATTATTGATTTAAGTGTAATTAGTTTGTTTTATTTTTAATTAACCGTTAAATATCAACTGTTTATTTATTTTTATTGAATATTTCTATCTTTGAAAGGAAAAATACAAATCGTAAAAACTAGAGTATAGTAACCTTAATTTTATGTATTTTTTGTTGATGGAAGTCACGAAAAGTGATTGTTTGAGAGGGACTATGAGCCATATATTCCATGAGTTACTCGATAATGTTATTCATGAACGGGAGCATTTTAGTCGTATCTGGTTTGCTGCAGACAAACTCACGCCCCCGGCTTTTAGCTATCAGGTGAACTTTCCACGGCTCGAGCTCGTTTTAAGTGGCGAGTACCTCAATCAACTTGAAGATCCTGAACAAGGGATTGCGGACATTAGCGTATTGAGTGGAGATGCACTCTATATCCCTCCTAACTGTTGGAATAAACCGAACTGGGAAAACGAATGCTCGGTACTGAGTTTGCTGTTTGGCCGTCGCCAGTTAGGTTTTAGCTTGGTGAGCAAACGTGCGGGAGAAAGCGGTTTCTATGACATCCAGAAATATTCTGTACCGACCCGAACTGGGCACGCGGTTGATCATATTTTGCAGGCATTGAACGCACTAGCTCAGGAACCTCAAAAAGCTCCGATGGATGAACATTTGCTGGTGGCTCTGCTCAGCTACTGCCAGTCAATGCTACAAAAGCCTGATGGCAGTTCGAAAAGCCACAGTGAAGATCTTTACCAAGGGATTTGTATCTATATTCAAGAGAATTTTCATCGGGCGATTACCCGGACGTCGATTGCTTCGCGGTTTAACATTTCCCCCAATCACTTGTCGCGCTTGTTTCGCCAACAAGGGCATATGACACTGGCCGACTACATCACCTGGGTTCGAATTGACCGTGCTAAGTTTATGCTCAAGCGCTATGACTTCCGCTTACAGGAAGTGGCAAACCGTTGTGGCTACGCAGATGCCAACTATTTTTTTCGGGTGTTTAAGAACAAAGTCGGTATGACGCCGAGCGAATATCGGGCGAGTTAGGCTTGTGCCAGCTTATGGGTAAGAAGAGCTTTTAAGGCCTGTGGTTCGTGGCTGGTACGCAGCAACTGGCAATAGTCTGGATCCAGCAATGAGCGAGTCAGGCGCGTAAAAGCTAGCAAGACATCACGCGAAGCGTTATGTGGTAAAGCGATAGCGATGATCATACTGACGCCACCCTGAGCTGGAGAGTTCCAGTCTAATTCTTCTGTCAGCGACACAATGCTGACACTTGGGATATCAATCGCTTCACTCATGATGTGAGGAAGGGCGATACCATGCCCAATAGCGGTTGAAGAGGTTTGTTCTCGCTGAGCAAACTGCTCACATATCAAAGCAGGGTTTGAGCTGGTAATGCATTTTGTCGCGAGGCTGAATGCCTCTGACTTAGTTTCAACATCACTGTGGTGGTGTAGGTAGCTAAGTGGAAAATCGAGATGAAAAGTAGGCAGGTTGCTGAGCAGCGCAATATTGGTTAATTGGTTACTTTTATGCGCAGTATTGACCAAGGTGAACTGATCGCTGATGAAATTGGTAAACACCATGCAGGCCAATTCTGCATCGGAGCCTTCAATGTGTATCTGACATAAATCGAACTCCTGACTGCCTAACGACATGACCTGTAAAGGGTGCTCGATATTGGCTCTTTCCCACTTGGTGACATTCAGTAACACGGCCACCGAGCGAAACATCCCGCTCAAGGCCTTGAGGCGATTGATTTTCCAGCTGGCAAATCCATCCTCAGGGAGAACGAACGTAATGCGACGCTCAATCACAGTGATTTGCACCTGTCGAGCACGGCATCAACATTGGTCAGTACTTCTTCAATGGTAACAACATGGATTTTACACCCAGTGAAGCGTGCCCGCTGTTCTATTTCTATATCTGAAGCAATCAGAACTAAATCTGCGCGCATGATATCTTGAGCGGAAAGAGGGTTTTCAATCCCCATTGCCCCCTGAGTTTCGACCTTGATCTGCAAGCCTTTTTTAGGTGCAGCTTTATTCAATGCATCGGCAGCCATGTAAGTATGAGCAATACCGGTAGGGCAGGCGGTTACAGCAACAATTTTCATCTAAAACCTCACAATGTCCAGGTGGGTTATTGTCAACTTCTGACGACTTGGGTCAATGATTCAGACCTTCAAAATTTGTATTCTTATAACTCTTATGTGTCTTTATGACCTGAATTTTCGGGGTCATAAAGACACGAATTTTTCTTAAGGTATTGAATTACGGTTGATTTAATACTGGAATGAATATTGCTCTTAGATAGTTAGATTCAATATTTGGAGTGACCATTGTGCTCAATATTACTGACAAAAAAGTCGAAGAAGCTATTCCGCCGATTTTACGTCTGGGGTTCCGGCCCTTCTTTTTGCTTGGGGCCGTTTATGCTGTTATTGCTGTCGCCTTGTGGGTATGGATGTTTCAAAACGGCGAGCCTGCTGCGTTAAAGGTACCTGCCTTGTGGTGGCATGTGCATGAGATGTTGTTTGGTTTCTCGATGGCGATCGTGGTGGGCTTTGTCTTGACCGCAGTTCAAAACTGGACGGGAATCAATGGCACCAAGCACCATAGATTGGCGGTACTGGTTGGCTTGTGGTTGCTTCCGCGTGTGCTGTTCTGGACACCTGCGCCTTTGTGGTTGATTTCATCGATCGAGGCTCTGTTTATCGCTTTTGCTGCTTATGAAGTTGGCAGTCGAGTGATCAAAGCCAAAGGGTGGAAAAATCTGTTTTTTGTGCCTTTATTTGTTTTGGCGATTGTGGCGAACTTTGCCAGCTACGCGACCATTAAGGGGATGCCGCCGTTTCCTTCTTCAGCGGTCTGGCAAGCAATGTTGTGGTGGTTTACGATTTTACTGTCGGTGATGGGCGGGCGAGTGATTCCTTTCTTCACTGCACGGCGATTTAATTTTGAGAAACCACAGCCGATGACTTGGCTAGAATGGACGGCAAACCTACCGCTGGTCAGTTTATTTATTCTGAGTTTTTTCCCTGTCACTTTTGCTCAGCTCGGCCCTTCTCTTATGGTCATTTCCGGTATAGCACATTTAATTCGTGTGATGAGGTGGCAGCCGTGGCGCACCGTCAAAGAGCCGTTAGTGTGGGCGCTGCACTTAGCTTACTTGTGTATTCCGGTCAGCCTATTATTAAGAGGGTTACTCGATAACCCATTTGCGGGCCACAATATGTTACATCTGTTTGCGATTGGAGCACTCGGCGGCTTGATTCTGGCGATGATCGCTCGTGTAACCATGGGGCATACTGGGCGAGCAATTTATCAGGGCCCAAATATGGCGTTAGCGTTCGCTATGCTGACGGCTGCTGCGTTAGTTCGTAGTGTTGGTGTGGTTCTGTGGCCAGCCCAAATGATGTTGATGATCGATATCAGCGGGCTGTTATGGGTATTGGCTTTTACTCTGTATGTGATTAAGTTTGGCCCTATGTTGCTAAAAGCGAGAGTCGACGGTCATCCTGGTTAAGTAGCTAACGGCTGCCTTCGCGCGCTGAGCGATTCACTTAGCAGAAAAATAAAAAGGGTTGATGCTTACACATCAACCCTTTTTCTGTTCGGCTACTAGCTTAGTTATTGCTGTGTAGCTCAGAGTTCAGCTCTACTGCAGTTTTGTTCGCCAGACATTCAATCTGACCAGTCACTGAGTTGCGACGGAACAGTAAATCAGACACGCCAGCTAGGTCGCGTGCTTTCACCACTTCCACTTCATTGCCTTCTGAATCCAGCATGCGAACTTTAGCACCCGCAGTGACATACAGACCTGACTCAACAGTACAACGATCGCCCAGCGGGAAACCAAGGCCTGCGTTTGCGCCTAGCAGTGAACTTTCACCGATAGAAACGACAACTGAACCACCACCAGACAGTGTACCCATGATTGAAGCACCGCCACCGATATCAGAGCCGTTACCAACCACAACGCCAGCAGAGATACGGCCTTCAACCATGCTCACCCCCGTTGTACCTGCATTGAAGTTGATGAAACCTTCATGCATAACGGTTGTGCCTTCGCCAACATGAGCGCCAAGGCGAACGCGTGAAGTATCAGCGATACGAACACCAGCAGGTACCACGTAATCAACCATTTTAGGGAACTTGTCGACACAATCGACAGATAGGTTGCGGCCTGCTAGGCGTGCTTCAATTTGGCGATCAGCCAGTTCTGGCAGGTCAATAGGGCCTTCGTTGGTCCACGCAATGTTGTGCAGTAGGCCAAAGATACCGTCAAGCACAGTACCGTGAGGTTGAACTAGGCGATTAGAGATAAGCTGAAGCTTTAGGAAGCCTTCAGCAACAGAAGCTGGCTTCTCATCTGCTGCAAGAACAACGAGTACTAGCGGTTGTGAAGACTCCGCTGCTTTAGCTGCGAATGAGGCGTTTGCAGCATCACCGTTTGCTTCGAATGCACCAGCAAGTTCTGCACTTTGTGCCGCAGAGATTTCGATCGCTTGGTTGCCTTGCTCGTAACCTGCTACTTTTGCCACTGCGTCTACCAGTGCGTCAGACGGGTTAAGAACTGGGTTTGGGAAAAATGCTTCAATGATTTTTCCATCGCGGTTTTTGGTTGCCGTACCGAAGGCTAGAGAAAAATAAGCCATGTTGAATCTCCGTGTAGTAATCGTCAGTCTGGAAGAGTGAGCTCTTCCTCCAAATCAGTTGAGTTCATCATAAAGAGAGCTTTTTCGACTTTAAAGAGCAGAAACAGATAAAGTCTTTAGGTCGATACGTTTTGTCTCTTTAGCGATATCTTGTCTTTTTATCTATATAGCGAAGTTGTGAGCGCGATAATGGTCATTGAGTGTGAAAGCAAAATAAAAAGAGCCCGAAACTGAGTTTCGGGCTCTTTAAATAAAGACTTTACTTTAAACTGATTGGCGTTTGCTTTTTAGCTTTATATTGTCCAACCAAGACACCCGTTGAGCTTGGGTGCGAAAGCAAAATTACTTGCTTAGGTCTTCTGCGTGCTCAGATAGGAACGCTGCAACACCTTTTGGAGATGCGTCCATACCTGCTTTACCTTCTTCCCACTGTGCAGGACATACTTCACCGTTCTTCTGGTGGAAGTTTAGAGCGTCAACCATGCGTAGCATTTCGTCGATGTTACGGCCTAGTGGTAGGTCGTTAACAACTTGGTGACGTACAACGCCTTCTTCGTCGATTAGGAAAGAGCCACGGAAAGCAACGCCTGCTTCTGGGTGCTCAACGTCGTATGCTTTACAGATTTCGTGCTTAACGTCAGCAACTAGTGGGTACTTAACTTGACCGATACCGCCATCTTCGATAGCAGTGTTACGCCATGCGTTGTGTGAGAACTGAGAATCAATTGAAACACCGATTACTTCAACACCTTTAGCTTGGAAATCAGCTAGACGGTTGTCGAAAGCGATTAGCTCAGATGGGCAAACGAAAGTGAAATCTAGTGGGTAGAAGAAAACAACCGCTTTCTTACCTTTAGTGAACTCTGCAAAGTTGAAGTTATCAACGATCTCACCGTTACCTAGAACAGCTGCAGCAGTAAAATCTGGGGCTTGACGACCTACTAGTACCATTTTTTTGCTCCTAAAATATATGGTTAGTTCCAAACCAATTGATTCGTTTTTGGTTTGGTCCGTGTTTGTACGCGACAAACTATAGTACAGATTGTAGTATGGAAAAAAGCGAAATAAATAGATTGAGTTAATCGAAAAAAGCGATAATGCTAAACCATTATCTTGATCACTGGATGAGCAGCAGTTACATATAGAATTATGAATAAGTGGCCTAGCCTCAAGCAATTACATTATTTGATAACCCTTCACGAAACACGCCACTTTAGTGAGGCGGCGGAACGGTGCTTCGTGAGTCAGTCAACGCTCAGTAAAGGTATTCAAAACCTTGAAGAGCTGATTGGTTGCCCTCTTTATGAGAAGAAAGATAAGAAAAGCCCATTAGTGTTTACACTGGCGGGAGAGCAAGTTGTCCAACAAGGGCGTGAACTTCTGGCAAAAGGACAAGATCTGGTTGAACTTGGTCGTCTTTGTCAGGGCGATGAAATGGAAGGGCAATTGCGTGTTGGCTGTATTCCAACCATTGCGCCTTTTTTACTCTGTGATTTGGTGCAGGAAGTGAACCAGCGCTTCCCTTTACTGAATTTACTGCTAAGAGAAGACACCACAACCAATTTACTGGCGGCGCTGCGCCACGGTGAATTAGATGTACTTATCTTAGCTTTGCCAGTTGATATAGATGGTATGGAAAGCAAAATCGTTGGTAATGATCCATTTCGGATGATCATCAGCCGTAATCAGGCCGACGCGATTCAGACTCCGATTAAGTACGATGACCTGCCTGATGAGTTTGTGTTCTTACTGGAAAAAGAACACTGCCTAACAGAACATGCCGTTTCTGCTTGTCAGCTGACTAAGAAAGAGAAGATTAACCCATTCTCGGCAACCAGTTTACATACCTTGGTTCAGATGGTTGCCAATGGGTTAGGAACCACCTTTATCCCCCAGATGGCAATCGATCACGGGTTGATTGATAACCAGAACTTAGTGGTTGTTGATGCTCCTGGGCAGCAAGCACATCGCCATATTGGGCTAGTTTGGCGCCCTAGTTCTTCAAGAGTGAATACTTTTAATCAACTGGCACAAGTCGTGTCAGAGCTGCTTTAGCGATAAGTATTAGACCAAATCTCGATGATACCTTCCAAAAGCACACTAGTTTTAGTGTGCTTTTTAGCATTTTATTCTGTTGGTGAACTTTAACTTGTAAAATTTTACAAAGAAATCTTGATGAAGCTTTCATTAAATTGTGAAATTTCACAGTGTCAATTTTACAGCTCACTAAAAACACTCTGTTTGACCCGCCTCCGTAATAGCCACGAAATCCCCTGTCTGATAAAGCGATGCCTGATTTACTCGTAAGTTAAACGCGTGTTTGAAACGGTTTTACAGCTCTAATTTTACTGTAATTAAATTACGTAACTAGTTACATTTCGGTGATCAAAATCAACAACTTATGGGCAGCGGAATAAAACTTTGAATTTAGTCGATAGGCTACTTTAGGACTTTTGCTCTACCGCATGTTGGTGTAGTTTAAATGAAGGCTCTGTAAGACTTATGTCTAGATTGAAAAGGCAAACCAAGTTAGCCAAGGTAGAGCTCACAAGACAAAATAAACGAAGAAAGCAGTGATTAATTAGGATGTTTGATTGTTGTTTTATAGTTACAAATGTAACTCTTCGAAAATTAGAGCAACCACTGATACAACCCATAACAGTCATCGTTGTATCGGAGCGTTAAAGGAAGAGAATATGCTTGCCAACACACCAGATAGAGAAAAAACAACAGCCGAAGCCCAAGAAACCTTACACCAAGAAGGCATGCTTGAAGTGACTGGTACCCTTTCACCAGAACATCAGGCGATTTTCCCTGTTGAAGCCCAAACCTTTTTATCTCTTCTGTGTGCTCAGTTTGCCAGCCAGACCGATACACTGCTTGCTCAACGTGAAGAAAAGCAAGCACGTATCGATGCTGGGGAACTGCCAGACTTTCTCGAAGATACACAAGATATCAGAGAAGGTAGCTGGAAAATTCTCGGGATCCCTCAAGATCTGCAAGACCGCCGCGTAGAAATCACTGGTCCTACTGACCGTAAAATGGTGATTAATGCGCTGAATGCAAACGTGAAAGTGTTCATGGCGGACTTTGAAGACTCGATGTCCCCCGCTTGGGATAAGGTGTTAGATGGTCAAATCAACCTGCGTGACGCAGTGGATGGCGAGATCAGCTACACCAACCCTGTTAATGGTAAGCAATATGAGTTGAAGGATGATCCAGCGGTTTTGATCTGCCGAGTACGTGGTTTACACCTAAAAGAAAAACACGTGACGTTTAATGATGAGATCATTCCGGGAGCTTTATTCGACTTTGCGCTTTATTTTTACAATAACTACAAAGCGCTAATGAAAAAGGGCAGCGGCCCATACTTCTACCTACCAAAACTGCAATCGCATAAAGAGGCGCAGTGGTGGAGCAAAGTGTTCCATTTTACTGAGGATTACTTTGGTCTAGACACAGGTACTATCAAAGCCACCGTGCTGATTGAGACACTGCCAGCCGTGTTTGAAATGGATGAGATCCTATTTTCACTTAAAGAACATATTGTTGGTCTTAACTGCGGTCGCTGGGATTACATCTTTAGCTACATCAAAACACTGAAAAAGCACCCAGATCGTGTCCTTCCGGACCGTCAGGTTGTGACTATGGATAAGCCGTTCCTAAATGCTTATTCGCGTTTACTTATCCGTACCTGTCATCGTCGTGGTGCCTTTGCAATGGGGGGAATGGCAGCATTCATTCCAGCAAAAGATCCACAGGAGAATCAAAAGGTTCTCGACAAAATTCAAAACGATAAAGCACTGGAAGCAAATAACGGCCATGACGGTACTTGGGTGGCTCACCCTGGTTTAGCCAACACGGCAATGGAAGTGTTTGGCAGCGTGCTGGGCGATAGAACCAATCAACTTGATGTTTCTCGTTCGGATGACGCGCCAATTACTGCCGATGATCTGCTCGCGCCTTGCCAAGGAGAGCGAACAGAGCAGGGCATGCGCCACAACATTCGAGTGGCACTCCAATACATTGAAGCGTGGATCTCTGGTAATGGCTGTGTCCCTATCTACGGCTTGATGGAAGACGCCGCAACGGCAGAAATTTCCCGAGCGTCGATATGGCAATGGATTCAGCATGGAAAAGCGCTCGACAATGGTCAAGTGGTAACCAAAGCCTTGTTCGAACAATACCTTAGTGAAGAAATTGACGTCGTAAAAGCAGAAGTTGGAGATGAACGTTATCAGGAAGGTCGTTTCGAAGAAGCGGCTGAACTGATGGCCAAACTGACCACCAGCGACGAACTAACGAACTTTTTAACCATTCCAGGTTATGACTACCTGGACTAATGAATCAATAACAACATCAGTAACGTGAACATTTCGAGGCGGAGATGGATGTACCGCCAGAGAAAAAATAAAAACAGCGCCCGTATTGTCAACAAATAGCAGCGCACATCAATAGAGGGATAGACCGATGACTAATTTAACTCGCCGCCAACAAATCGAAGCTCTTGAAAAAGACTGGGCAACTAACCCACGCTGGAAAAATGTAAAGCGTCCATATACAGCAGAAGAAGTCGTAGAACTGCGCGGTTCGATGGTGCCAGCCAACACAATTGCGCAGCGCGGTGCAGACAAACTGTGGTCTTTGGTCAACGGTGATGCTAAGAAAGGCTACGTAAACTGTTTGGGTGCACTGACTGGTGGTCAAGCGGTCCAGCAAGCGAAAGCGGGTATTGAAGCGATTTACCTTTCAGGTTGGCAAGTAGCGGCAGATAACAATACTGCATCGACTATGTACCCTGACCAGTCACTTTACCCGGTTGACTCAGTGCCTTCAGTGGTTAAACGCATTAACAACTCATTTCGTCGTGCGGACCAAATCCAATGGTCTGGCGGTAAATCGCCTGCGGATGAAGGCGGTATCGACTACTTCCTACCAATCGTTGCAGACGCAGAAGCTGGTTTTGGTGGCGTACTCAATGCTTACGAGCTAATGAAGTCGATGATTGACGCTGGCGCAGCAGGTGTTCACTTTGAAGATCAGCTAGCGTCCGTGAAGAAGTGTGGTCACATGGGCGGTAAAGTTCTTGTTCCGACTCAAGAAGCGGTTCAGAAGCTGGTTGCAGCTCGTCTGGCAGCTGACGTAGCGGGCACCACAACACTGGTTATCGCTCGTACGGATGCAAACGCGGCAGACCTACTGACTTCCGATTGCGACCCATACGATAAAGACTTCATTCAAGGCGACCGTACTCAAGAAGGCTTCTACCGTGTACGTGCAGGCATTGACCAAGCCATTGCTCGCGGCCTAGCTTACGCACCATACGCTGACCTTATCTGGTGTGAGACGGCAACTCCGTGTCTGGAAGAAGCGCGTAAGTTTGCAGAAGCGATTCACGCTGAATACCCAGACCAGCTGCTTGCGTACAACTGTTCTCCTTCATTCAACTGGGAGAAGAACTTGGATGCGGAAACCATTGCTAAATTCCAGCAAGAGCTCTCTGACATGGGCTACAAGTACCAGTTCATCACACTAGCGGGCATTCACAATATGTGGTTCAACATGTTCGAACTTGCGCATGACTACGCACAAGGTGAGGGTATGCGCCACTACGTTGAAAAAGTACAGCGCCCTGAATTCCAAGCAGCAGAGAAAGGTTACACCTTCGTTGCACACCAGCAAGAGGTGGGTACAGGCTACTTCGACAAGATGACCAACACCATCCAAGGTGGCAACTCATCAGTCACGGCTCTGACTGGCTCAACAGAAGAGGACCAGTTCTAAAGTATCCCTGTCATGATGACCAAGGCTTTCACTTGCTAGACTTCGGTCATCGATATTCTGTTTAGGCATAAACTTTGACATGCTTTGAGCGACATTAAGTCGCTCTTTTTTTGCCTATCACTCAACTTCTTCAGGTTCGGCTTCTTCTTGCAGCTCTAGCAAATTGATAGCGATGGCTACAAAGTCACTGTCAGTGATAATACCGACTAACTGACCCTTTTCGACCACAGGTAGACAGCCAACCTTGTGCTTTTGCATGTAGATGGCGCTTTCTTTCAATCCTGCTTGAGGAGAAACCGTCATGACACCGGTTTTCATCACTTCATAAAGTGGTGTATTGAGAGTGAAGGACTGGTTTTCTGGGATTTGCTGTAAGCTCGATTCTTGTGCGGCCAACACGTCACGTTGAGAAACCACGCCAAGTAGCTGCTTATTAGCGTCGACGATTGGGACGTGGCGAATATCTAGTGCTTCCATGGTATGTTTTGCGTCGGCAAGTAGGTGTGAACGCAGCAGGGTATGGGGGGTGCGCGTCATCATGTCTTCGACTTTTATCATGGCTGCCTCCTGAGTGATAGAGTTATTGTTTTGTTCTCTTTTAATATAGTAATTTTCCACTCGGGAGTATGAGAGCTGGATAGATTTTTATTCCGATAACCTTGAAAAAAATGTGGCGAATTATGTACAGAATATCCAGCCAATTTTACAGCCTTCCTCTATACACCCGTTAATTCAATATTGATTACAATAATTCACATCTCAATCCTTGCTATTGCGCTTGTGCGGCATATACTAGTCGGCTGCGAAAAACTCGTCGTCTGTTTGTGACAGAATCAGTTCGACTTCCATCACGACGTAAGAATCCACGACAAAAGATTAGTAACATGCAAGTATCAGATTTCCACTTTGATTTACCCGACGAGCTGATAGCTCGTTATCCTCAGCCTGAGCGCACCGCGAGCCGTTTGCTTCAACTTGATGGCAACAGTGGTGAGCTAAGCGATGGCACGTTTACAGATGTACTTGAGCAAGTACAGCCGGGCGATCTTGTGGTTTTCAATAATACTCGCGTGATTCCTGCGCGTATGTTTGGCCGTAAAGAGTCAGGCGGTAAGCTGGAAGTGTTAGTGGAACGTGTGTTGGATGAAAAAAGCATTCTAGCTCATGTGCGCTGTTCTAAATCGCCTAAACCGGGTTCAACCATCTTTATTGGTGAGAACGACGAGTATTCTGCACAAATGGTTGCCCGCCATGACGCCTTGTTTGAATTGAAATTCAATGCAGAGAAAAACGTGTTGGCGGTTTTGGAAGAGATCGGCCACATGCCGCTGCCACCTTATATTGATCGCCCAGATGAAGATTCAGATAAAGAGCGCTACCAAACGGTTTATAACGAAAAACCGGGGGCAGTGGCTGCGCCGACAGCTGGTCTGCACTTTGACGAAGCGCTGCTTGAGAAAATCAAGGCGAAAGGTGCTGAGTTTGCTTATGTGACTCTTCACGTAGGTGCCGGTACATTCCAACCAGTTAAGGTCGAAAATATCAACGATCACCACATGCACGCAGAGTATGTGGAAGTACCACAAGAAGTGGTGGATGCGATTAATGCTGCCAAAGCGCGCAATGGTCGAGTCATTGCAGTGGGTACAACATCGGTACGTTCCCTAGAAAGTGCTGCTCAGGATGCACTGAAGAAAGGTACTGCGCTTGCGCCATTCTTTGGTGATACTGAAATCTTTATCTACCCAGGTTACGAATATCAGTTAGTGGATTGTTTAATCACTAACTTCCATCTGCCAGAGTCGACACTGATCATGTTGGTCAGTGCATTTGCAGGTTACGAAAATACGATGAACGCGTACAAACATGCGGTAGAAAACAAGTATCGTTTCTTCTCGTATGGTGATTCGATGTTCATCAAGAAAAAAACGGACTAGCTGCCTCTTACGCTAGTCAGCTTTTTTGAAATTTAGTTATTTACGAGTGCTAGCAGTAAGCTAGGACGCAAATCAATAGGTTGATTTGTATCTCGCATGGAAGGCGACCGCTCCCTAATGGGGATAACCCCGAAAATATCGTCAGACTGTTTCTCTGACAATTGGAGGCTTCGTGAAGTTAAAATTTGATCTTAAGAAGAAAGATGGTGTTGCACGTCGTGGTCAACTGACCTTTGAACGCGGCACTGTTCAGACACCTGCGTTTATGCCTGTTGGTACTTACGGTACTGTTAAAGGTATGACGCCTGAAGAAGTTAAAGGCACAGGTGCTGAGATTCTTCTTGGTAACACTTTCCACCTTTGGTTACGTCCGGGGCAGGAAATCATGAAAATGCATGGCGACTTGCACGATTTCATGAACTGGCACGGTCCTATTCTGACAGACTCAGGCGGTTTTCAGGTATTCAGCCTAGGTGATATCCGTAAGATCACTGAAGAGGGCGTACATTTCCGTAACCCTGTAAACGGTGACAAGATTTTCATGGACGCAGAGAAGTCGATGGAAATCCAAAAAGACCTTGGTTCTGACATCGTGATGATCTTCGACGAATGTACGCCATACCCAGCGACGCACGCAGAAGCGAAGAAGTCGATGGAAATGTCGCTGCGTTGGGCTCAGCGCTCACGTGATCATTTCGATAAGCTAGAAAATCAGAACAACCTATTTGGTATCGTTCAGGGTGGTGTTTACGAAGACCTACGTGATGTATCGGTGAAAGGCCTGACGGAAATCGGTTTCGACGGCTACGCTGTCGGTGGTTTGGCTGTTGGCGAACCAAAAGAAGACATGCACCGTATTCTTGAGCACACTTGTCCACAGCTTCCGGAAGACAAACCTCGTTACTTAATGGGTGTTGGCAAACCAGAAGATTTAGTAGAAGGTGTACGTCGCGGTATTGATATGTTTGACTGCGTAATGCCAACGCGTAATGCCCGTAATGGTCACCTATTTGTGACTGGTGGTGTGATCAAGATCCGTAATGCGAAACATAAAACAGATACAACACCATTGGATCCTGAGTGTGACTGTTACACTTGCCAGAATTACTCTAAGTCGTATCTACACCACTTAGATCGCTGTAATGAGATTCTAGGCGCTCGTCTGAATACCATTCACAACTTGCGTTACTACCAACGTGTGATGGAAAGTATTCGGAAGGCGATTGATGAAGATCGATTCGATGAGTTCGTCAAAGAGTTCTATGAGCGTCGTGGTCGCGAAGTGCCACCACTGGCGAAAGAACAGTAATTGATCAGATAAAAGAATTAAAGCCTTTGGCATTTCGCCAGAGGCTTTTGCTAATAAAGTAGGCAGACGCAGTGAATTTTTGAGAGAGTGATCTCTAATAGTCACTCTTTCTCTTGAAACTCAAAAGCGTAGGCCCAACTTGGAATATTAATAAAAAATAATAGAGGATTGTTTTAATGATTATTTCTCCAGCTTACGCAGCAGAAAGTGCACCAGCAGGCGGCGGTTTCGAAATGCTAATCATGCTTGGTATGTTCGCGGTAATTTTCTACTTCATGATTTACCGTCCACAAGCTAAACGCGTGAAAGAGCACAAGAGCTTGATGTCTTCCATGGGCAAAGGTGATGAAGTTCTGACTAGCGGCGGCCTAGTGGGTAAAATCACTAAGATTGCAGAAGACAACGACTACATCTCAATTGAGCTAAACACGAATAACGAAGTTGTGATCAAGAAAGATTTCGTTACTGCAGTGCTACCAAAAGGTACGCTGAAGTCTCTATAAAACAGCTAAAGGATCCTCGCTGTGCTTAACCGCTATCCGTTATGGAAGTACTTGATGGTGGTGTTTACCATCGCTATCGCAGCATTGTATGCACTTCCAAATATCTACGGTGAAGATCCGGCAATTCAAGTTACAGGGGCGCGTGGCGCCTCTGTAGATATGTCAACGCTGGATTCTGTCACTGAAGCTCTTGATGAAAAGGGCTTATCTCATAAATCCATTGCTCTCGAAAATGGATCCATTCTTGTACGCTTCAACGATACCGACACTCAGATCAGTGCTCGTGATGTCATCAATGAAGCTCTGGGTAAAGACAATATTGTTGCTCTTAACCTAGCTCCTGCAACTCCAGACTGGTTAGAAGCGATTGGCGCAGCGCCAATGAAGCTCGGTCTTGACCTTCGCGGTGGTGTTCACTTCCTGATGGAAGTAGATATGGACGCTGCGATGGAGAAACTGGTCAGCCAGCAGGAAGAAGCTTTCCGTAGTGAGCTGCGTGAAGAAAAGATTCGCTACCGTGCGATTCGCCCTTCAGGCAAAGAGGCGGTTGAAGTCTTGCTGCGCAATGAAGAGCAGCTTGCGGATGCCAAACGCTTACTGCAGCAAAACCATCCTGATATGACCTTTGTTGACTCAGACTCTGATGGTCGTTTTACTCTGACTGCCACTTTTACTGAGCAACGTCTGACTGAAATTCGTAACTACGCTGTTGAGCAGAATATTACTATTCTGCGTAACCGTGTAAACGAACTGGGTGTTGCTGAACCACTTGTACAGCGTCAGGGCGCAAGCCGCATTGTTGTTGAACTACCAGGTGTTCAGGATACCGCTCGTGCGAAGGAAATTCTGGGTGCGACGGCTACGCTTGAATTCCGCGAAGTCGACGACAAAGCGGACCTCGCTGCTGCAGCCAGTGGCCGAGCGCCAGCGGGCAGTGAAATCAAACAAGACCGTGATGGTCGTCCGGTTGTGCTTAAGAAACGTGTTATCCTAGGTGGTTCTAGCATCACTGACGCGAGCTCAAGCGTGGATGAGTATGGCCGCCCGCAAGTTAACATCTCGCTAGATAGCGAAGGTGGTAACAAGATGTCAGCGTTCTCTAAGAAGAACATTGGCAAGCTGATGGCAACCGTGTTTGCAGAATACAAAGACAGTGGACGTAAGACGGCAGATGGTCGCGTTATCCTGACTAAGCATGAAGAAGTGATCAACCAAGCAACGATTCAATCAGCGCTTGGCCGTAACTTCCGCATCACAGGTATCGACTCGGCGGCTGAAGCGCACAACCTAGCGCTACTGCTTCGTGCAGGTGCTCTGATTGCACCAATTTCTATTGTTGAAGAACGTACGATTGGTCCATCGATGGGTCAGCAGAACATCGACATGGGTATCATGGCGTGTATCTGGGGTATGGCGGCAGTTATGCTATTCACGCTGCTTTACTACCGTAAGTTTGGTCTGATTGCCAATACTGCGCTGATGGTAAACCTTGTACTGATTATTGGTGTGATGTCGATGATTCCGGGAGCAACGATGACGTTGCCTGGTATTGCCGGTATTGTGCTTACAGTCGGTATGGCGGTCGATGCTAACGTCTTGATTTTCGAACGGATACGTGAAGAGTTACGTGACGGAAGAAACCCTCAGCAGGCGATCCATCAAGGCTATGCGAACGCATTCAGTACGATTGCCGATGCCAACATCACCACTTTGATTACCGCAATAATCCTGTTTGCTGTAGGTACAGGCGCAATCAAAGGCTTCGCGGTGACACTGTCTATCGGTATCTTAACGTCTATGTTTACTGCCATCATTGGTACACGTTGTATCGTGAACCTGATGTACGGTGGTAAGCGCATCAACAAACTGTCGATCTAAGGCTAGGAATTATTATGTTTCAGATTCTAAAAGCAGACAAATTGATCGACTTTATGCGTTGGTCGAAATTCGCCTTCGTGCTGTCGATCCTGATGATTGGCGCGTCGATTTTTACTCTTTCTACTAAGTGGTTGAACTGGGGCCTAGACTTCACTGGCGGTACGCTGATTGAAGTTGGCTTTGAGCAGCCTGCTGATTTGGAAGAGATTCGTACTGCGCTGGAAGCAAAAGGTTTTGGTGACGCAACGGTTCAAAACTTTGGTAGTGCTCGTGATGTGATGGTTCGTTTGCGCCCTCGTGATGGTGTCGCAGGTGAGACTTTGGGTAACCAAATTCTTTCTGCCATCAAGGAAGGCACTGGTGAAAGCGTTGAAATGCGCCGTATCGAGTTTGTAGGGCCAAACGTAGGTGATGAGCTAACAGAAGCAGGTGGTCTGGCGATCATCGTTTCTCTTATCTGTATCCTGATTTACGTTTCGGTGCGATTCGAATGGCGTTTAGCGGCTGGTGCGGTACTTGCTCTGGCACACGACGTTATCATTACGCTTGGCGTGTTCTCCTTGATGCAAATCGAGGTTGACCTGACAATCGTTGCAGCCTTGCTGACGGTAGTGGGGTACTCGCTCAACGATACCATTGTTGTATTTGACCGTATTCGAGAAAACTTCCGCAAGATGCGTAAAGGCGAACCAGCTGAAATCATGAACAGCTCAATCACACAAACATTGAGCCGTACCTTGATTACATCCGGTACCACCTTATTCGTAGTCATCGCTCTGTTCACGCAAGGCGGCGCTATGATTCATGGCTTCGCCACTGCACTTCTGCTGGGTATCACTGTAGGTACATACTCTTCAATCTATGTGGCTTCGGCACTGGCATTGAAACTGGGTATTACTAAAGAACACTTGATGCCGCCTCAAGTTGAGAAAGAAGGCGCAGAGTTTGACGAAATGCCATAAGGCAAAACGTTTTGTATGAGAAAGGCCGCTGACAAGTCAGTGGCCTTTTGTTTTTTATTAGGGTAATAAACCGTCTGAATCAATCATATTTCATCAACAGTGCTTGATTGACGCTAGGCAAAAGCATGTTTTCTTTAGTGACGAAAATGGTCTCGGTAGCGATGTTTTTGGAATACTCTTGGCCCAAAAAGGCTTGGTATACGGTATAGACACTTTTGTAGCCCATTTCGAAAGGTTGCTGGATGATAAGCCCATAGATAGAACCGTCTTCGAGTGCATTCACCAGAGAGTCATTGGAGTCAAAGCCGATGTGGATCAGCCCCTCTGGGGCAGAGACGGTGTCCAGAGCCATAAGTACACCTAACGTGGTGGATTCATTAGGTGTAAATATGCCGTCCAATTCAGCAATCTGACTTTGAAGAATTCGCTCCGCATTTTTACGAGCTTCTCCAATTTTAGTATCAAGATAATCATCGACAGCCACGACGAGCCCAGATGAAGTCGCGCCATCGACAAAGCCTTTTTCACGAGCATCGGTAGAAATCACGCCCTTTTTCATTCTAAGTAACGCGACCCTTCCTTTGTTACCCAGCTTTTTAGCCATTTCTTTTCCCGCGAGGACGCCTGCTTGATAATTGTTAGTGGCAATCACGCTGACCACATCAGGAGAGCCAGTATCTCGATCAAAGTAGACTGTGGGTACCCCCGCTTCTTTCAAGCGGGCGACATCATAGGCTCTATCTCTGGTATTCGGTGCTAAGACTAAGCCAATACATGCATTCTCCATGACTTGATCGATGATGAAGCGCTGAGCACTGACATCAGACTCATCGTGGGGACCACGAAAGTAAATTTTAAGGCCTAGTTCCTGGCCTGCTTTTTCACTTCCTGCTTTGACCGACTTCCAGAAATCATGCACTGAGCCTGCTGGGACCACGCCAATGCAATCCTGAGCAAACGAAAAAGAGCTGTATATGAGGACAAGCAAGTACATCAATCTTTGTGTCATAGTGTTTCTCCTTCTACCCATCTGGCACTCAAGAGTTGATGCGATAGGGGTTAATATTAACCCTAGTTGATGTGCGCTAAGATCATCAAGAAGTCCAATCGACAAGACATTATTGTTGGACTTGATATGATGGAGAAAACATTAAAAAGGGAAGCAAGCTATGCCACATTTACGTTTTCGTGCTGTCGAGCCGCAAACGGTTCAAACCTTATCAAAATCTCTGATTGATGAGCTGCAGCCGCACATGGATTGCCCTCGTGAAGATTTCACATTCGAGTATATCTACACTACGTTTTATCATGAAGGTGAGGTGAGTCAGGCGTATCCGTTTGTTGAGGTATTGTGGTTTTATCGTGGACAGCAAACTCAGGATGCTGTCGCAGAGATCATTACTCAGCAAGTGCGTGGGATGATTGGTGAAGATGTGGATGTCGCGGTGATTTTTACCGCTCTGGATGCTAAAGCTTACTACGACAACGGTGAGCATTACTAAACAGAAACGTTAGGAGATAGTACATGGGATTGGCAATTGAAGGATGGTTGAAGCAAGCTGGATTCATTGTACTTCTCCTTTTCACATCTTCGCTTCAGGCCAGCCCTTGGGAGAGGATTCAATCCCCTTCGACGCAATCTCCTCAAGCGATTGGTAGCTATGCCAACGGTTGTCTCACAGGCGCGGCGGCACTGCCTCTTCAAGGGGAAGGCTATCAAGTATTACGCAGCCAGCGACATCGTTACTATGCTCACCCACAGGCCGTCAGTTTTGTTCAGCGTTTAGCCGCTCTGGCTGCACAGCGCCTGAACACTCGTATTCTGATTGGCGATATCTCATTACCTCAGGGTGGGCGCTTCTCTTCTGGGCATTCAAGCCATCAGACGGGGTTAGATATCGATATTTGGCTCAAGTTGGCTGATGACAAGCTTTCTTCGCAGCAGCTTAGCAAGCCCGAACCAATGAGTGTGGTCAACCTCCAGCGGTATCAGTTAGTCAAACGAAACTGGGACCAACGCCATTTTGAGCTGATAAAAATGGCGGCGAGTGATGAGGAAGTTGCACGCATCTTTGTTCACCCTGTCATCAAAGAAAAACTGTGCACTCAAGAAGTATCGGCTGAGCGGGATTGGTTGAGAAAAGTAAGACCGTGGTGGGGTCACCATTATCATATGCACGTCAGGCTAAAATGCCCTGAAGGGAATAGTACCTGCAAATCACAGGCTGCCCCCCCGAAAGGTGATGGATGTGGCGCTGAGTTGGCCAGTTGGAAACCACAGCCTAAACCTGCCGCGCCAAAAGTTGCGGTAAGTAAACCGAAGAAGAAAAAAATGAAAGTGATGCCGATGGAATGTCAGCAACTGCTGGAAAGTATTTAAGCAGGATTCTCAATAGAATAAAAAATGCCGCTCAATGGAGCGGCATTTTCTGTTTAGGCTAACCCTTGGATGATGACGAACTTCTCTAACAACTCTGCTTCAGTTTCGACATGATTTGGGTCAGTGATGATGCACTTGGTGATCGGGCACACCGACTGACAGGTCGGTTTCTCATAGTGGCCTTTACACTCAGTGCAAAGATCGGGGTCGATCTCAAAGATAGTGTCACCCATGGTAATCGCGCCGTTTGGGCACTCTGGGTCACACATATCACAGTTAATGCACTTATCCGTGATCAACAACGCCATGGTTATTTACCTGTTGGGTTACGGGTATCCTGACCATTATTAAGATTGCGCATTAACAGACCGTATTCTAAGTCCATGTCCTGAGGTACAGGAATGAAAACAAAGTGGCCGTTTCCTTTTGCGTCATCAACGGGGTGTGATTTACGGTTTTCCATCGCTTCTAGAGTAAAGACAACGTTGCCTTTTGGTGTCATAAGCTCAAGGCTGTCACCAATAACGAATTTGTTCTTCACTTCAACTTCAGCCAGATCACCACGACGTTTACCCGTGAACTCACCGACAAATTGCTGAGCATCAGATACGGAATAACCGTAGTCGTAATTCTGGTAAGTGTCGTGCGTATGACGGCGTAGGAAGCCCTCTGTATAGCCACGGTGAGCCAAGCTTTCAAGCGTGGTCATCAGGCTTTCATCGAATGGCTTGCCCGCGACTGCATCGTCGATTGCTTTACGATAAACCTGCGCGGTACGTGCACAGTAGTAGAATGACTTAGTACGGCCTTCAATCTTGAGTGAGTGGACACCCATTTTAGTCAGACGCTCAACGTGCTGAATGGCACGCAGGTCTTTCGAGTTCATGATGTAAGTGCCGTGCTCATCTTCGAACGCCGCCATCTTTTCTTCTGGGCGGTGGCTTTCAGAAAGCAGTACCACTTCATCGGTTGGTTTACCTAGACCAAGTGTTGCCTCTGGGCGCTCATCTTGTACTTCAACCGCTTGCGCTTCATTAGGATCGAAGGCTTCAACGATATCACCAGAGTCGTTCTCTTTGCCTTTTTCGACGTTATATTCCCAACGACAAGCGTTAGTACAAGTACCTTGGTTAGGGTCACGCTTGTTGATGTAACCAGATAGGAGGCAGCGACCTGAGTAAGCCATACAAAGCGCACCGTGAACGAACACTTCAAGTTCCGTTTCAGGACAGTGCTGACGAATTTCTTCGATCTCTTCCAGAGAAAGCTCGCGAGAAACAATTACACGTTCAACGCCATTGGCTGCCCAGAATTTAACCGTTGCCCAGTTGACGGCGTTGGCTTGAACGGACAGGTGAATTGGCATCTCTGGGAATGCTTCACGAACCATCATAATCAGACCTGGATCCGACATGATGAGCGCATCAGGGCCCATTTCAACCACAGGCTTGAGGTCACGGATGAAGGTCTTAAGCTTGGAATTGTGCGGCTGGATGTTACATACCACATAAAGCTTCTTGCCTTGGGCATGCGCTTCGTCGATACCAATTTTTAGGTTCTCGTGGTTGAACTCGTTGTTACGTACGCGAAGGCTGTAGCGAGGCTGGCCTGCGTATACCGCGTCTGCACCATAGGCAAAGGCGTAACGCATATTTTTCAGGCTACCCGCTGGTGACAGTAGCTCAGGTACGAATGCTTTCTCAGTAGTCATGTGTAATTCTCTTAGTCTGATCTCAAGTCAGGTCCATTCCACCTTATGGAATTGGGGCGCAAATTTTACGCCAAAACGTGACCTGTGACTAGAAAAAAGTCCATAACTTAGGTGAGGAGATTACAGATAGGCGCTCGAACACGTCGAGCACCTAGAGATGAGATTAAGCGTTAGGGTGAGGTAATCCGCCTAAACACTCGTATAAGTTCGGCAGGAAGGCGCTTAACTCGCCGCACATGAGTGAGAAGTCAGCGTCAAATCGTGCAGCCTGATCTTCACGAGGAATATCATCATTCTGATCTTTCAGCTCATCAGAGAATTTAAGACGCTTGATGCTGCCATCTTCTGCCAGAATGAACTCAATACGCTCTTGCCACCAAAGAGCCAGTTTAGTTACTACCTTATCGGCATCGATGTGACTGCGAATTTCGTCTGCCGTCAGTTCTTGTTTCTTACAGCGGATCACACCGCCTTCTTCGAGAACCGACTTAAGCTCAGCTTCGTCCAACATTTGCATTCCAACTGGAGTTTCGCCCGTTTTCACCCATTCAGTTAATGTGGTCTCAACGGCTTTCTCTGGAATGGCTGGCACGACAGGTAGGCTACCCATGGTCTTACGCAGAAGGGCGAGCACATCTTCCGCTTTCTTATAGTTGCTGGCATCTACCAGAATAAAGCCTTCTTTAGGCAGAATAAGAACAAAGGTATGGTTGCTGCGGCTGAATGCGCGCGGTAGCAAATCCATGACAATGTCATCTTTGAGGTTATCTTTCTCTTTTTTCTTCAGAGGTCGGCCTTCTTGTGCTTCCATCGCCTCAACTTTTGCATTGAGTGATTCTTTGATCACAGACGCTGGCAGCATTTTCTCTTCTTTCTTCGCGCAGATCAGAATGCGGTTTTCAGATACGTGAGTCATCATGTCGCCATGTTTACCCATAGCAGTGACCCAGCCAAACTTTTGCTTGTCCTGACTGCCACACGGTGTAAAACGAAACTCTTCAAGCTGCTTTTCCAGCTCGTCTGCTTTGAATTCAATATCTCGGTTAAAACGGTAAACCAGACAGTTTTTAAACCACATACACTTTCTCTATACCTGAAGTTTGGTCGCTCATCATAAAGACTTTTGCTGTGCTTGTCCTAATGCAAGCGCGCAATAGTGGGATGAAAGTTATATGAAAATTTGTTTTCAAAGGTCACAAAAGTGTCATAATTGATGGTAATAATGCCTATCGTTGCAAAGGGTAAATACCCGATTAAATTCAACTAACTCAAAGGTTATTCAATTATGTCTAGAAGGATTCTGGTTGTTGAAGACGAAGCACCAATTCGTGAAATGCTTTGCTTTGTTCTTGAGCAAAAAGGTTACCAAGCGGTCGAAGCTGAAGACTACGATAGTGCGGTGACTAAGCTAGCTGAACCCTTCCCAGATCTAGTATTGCTAGACTGGATGCTACCTGGTGGCAGCGGCATCAACTTCATCAAACACATGAAACGTGAAGAGCTGACGCGCAACATTCCAGTTGTGATGTTAACAGCACGTGGTGAAGAAGAAGACAAGGTTCGTGGTCTGGAAGTCGGCGCAGATGACTACATCACTAAGCCATTCTCGCCAAAAGAGCTGGTGGCGCGTCTTAAAGCGGTGATTCGCCGTGTGACGCCAACGGCACTAGAAGATGTGATTGATGTGCAGGGCTTGAAACTGGATCCAGTCTCGCACCGTGTAACCGCGAACGATCAGCCACTGGATATGGGCCCAACTGAGTTCAAGATGCTGCACTTTTTTATGACGCACCAAGAGCGTGTTTACAGCCGCGAGCAACTGTTGAACAACGTATGGGGAACCAACGTGTATGTTGAAGACCGTACTGTTGATGTACACATTCGTCGTCTGCGTAAGGCGTTAGAAGCGGCAGGCCATGACAAGTTGATTCAGACGGTACGTGGTGCAGGCTACCGTTTCTCAACCAAGGCATAATTTAAATTTACCATCTGGAGAGGTAAGTGGTAGAGCGGTTAACTTGGAAAAAGCTAGCCTGGGAGCTGGCTTTTTTTTACACCCCTTGGGTGATTGTCGGATGGATTTTCGGTCATATGCCGTGGTTGCTTCTAGCTGCCACGGTTTTGCAGCTTGTATGGCATCTGCATAATCAGATGCGCCTGTCGGCGTGGTTGTGGGATGAAAAGCGCCTGACACCACCATCGGGAAGCGGCAACTGGGAGTCGTTATTTAACGGTATCTACCGCTTGCAGCAGCGCCAGCGTAAAAAGCGCAAAGAGCTGACCAATCTGATTCGCCGATTCCGCAATGGTGCTGAATCCTTACCGGATGCGGTTGTTGTGTTCCGTAGTGAAGGCAACATTGTTTGGTGCAACAAGCTCGCCCAACACCTGCTCGGCTTCCGTTGGCCTGATGATTCAGGTCAGCCGATTTCCAACCTTATCCGTACTCCAGATTTCATTAAGTATCTTAATAAACAAGATTTCTCTGAGCCGCTTGAAATGCGTTCGCCACTTAATGTCGAGCGTATGCTTGAGCTGCGTATTGTACCGTACACCGAAGGTGAGCACCTGATGGTGGTACGTGATGTGTCTCAGCTTAAGCAGTTGGAAGGCATGCGTCGTAACTTCTTTGCCAATGTCTCTCATGAGCTGCGCACGCCAATGACGGTGTTGCAAGGTTATCTTGAAATGACCGAAGACCCAGATATGGTCGTCGGCCCGATGTGGACCAAAGCCCATGGCGTAATGACTGAGCAGCTCAATCGTATGAACAGCTTGGTTAATCAACTGCTCACATTATCTAAGATTGAAGCGGCACCAATGCATGAGTTGGAAGATGTCGTGAACGTCCCTGCAATGCTAGATGTGTTGGAGAAAGAAGCGGCGAGCCTGAGTGGCGACCAGCAACATAAGCTGAACTTCGATATTGATAACAGCTTGCGTGTGCTTGGTGATGAAGACCAACTACGTAGTGCCATTTCAAACTTGGTTTATAACGCGGTGAAGTACACACCAGCAGGAGCGGATGTTCGGGTGCGTTGGTATCAGACTGCGCAAGGTGCATGTTTAGAAGTGGAAGATGGCGGTGAAGGCATTGAACCTCAGCACCTACATCGACTCACTGAGCGTTTCTATCGAGTGGATAAAGCACGATCTAGGGATACCGGTGGCAGCGGCCTTGGTCTGGCGATCGTGAAACATGCTTTGACACATCACGACTCGCATCTAGAAATACAGTCTGAAGTGGGTGTCGGCAGTAAATTCTCATTCGTGTTACCACCGCGTTTGGTGGTGAATTAATGAGGTTAGCGCTCACTACTCTTATTGTTTCTGCCAGCTTTTCCTTTGGTGTCCAAGCGGCTTCGACGAGCCTATCTGAATATCAAAAAGTGCCCGGTATTACCGGGAGTTTAACCAGTGTTGGTTCTGACACATTAGCAGGCATGACAACCTTGTGGGTAGAAGAGTTTAAGCAACTTTACCCGAGCGTGAATGGTCAGGTGCAAGCCTCTGGTTCTTCAACGGCTCCGCCAGCGTTAACCGAAGGGACTGCTCAATTCGGGCCAATGAGCCGACCGATGCGAAATCGGGAAATTGAAGCCTTTGAGCGTGAACACGGCTACAAGCCAACAGAACTCAGAATTGCCATTGATGCGATTGGAATCTTCGTTCACCGAGACAACCCGCTGAAAGGGCTCAACTTTACACAGCTAGACAATATTTTTTCTGCAACGCTGCGTTGTGGTGGGACTCAGTCTATTTCTACTTGGGCTGAGTTAGGGCTCGATTATCATTGGGCTAAGCGCAGTATGCAGTTGTTCGGTCGTAACTCGGTCTCTGGTACTTACGGATACTTTAAGAATAATGCGCTGTGTGGCGGAGACTTTAAAAGTAATGTCAATGAGCAGCCGGGCTCAGCGTCCGTTGTTCAGTCTGTTGCCTCTGCGATCAATACTATTGGGTACTCTGGGGTAGGGTATCAAGTCTCTGGAGTGAAACTGCTTCCCATTGCCAAGCAGGGTGAGGATTACATTGAGGCGAGTCAGGAAAATATCCTAACAGGTAAGTACCCACTATCACGCTATCTCTATGTCTATGTAAACAAGAACCCGTTTAAACCGCTGCCGCCGATTGAGCGAGAATTTATTCGCTTTATGTACTCACAGCAAGGGCAAAAACTGGTCGAAAAAGATGGCTATGTGCCGATCTCCGCAGAGATTGCACGCAGTGAGCTGGCAAAAGTAGGCATTGTCGATTAAGCGTCTGATTTGATGCTCACCGCTGTAGGCGTATCCAACTTACTTTGTTAAGCAACCCGATAACACTACCAACGGCTATCGAGCACTTCAGACTATACAACTAAAAATTCAGCGCCCAACCCGCGTTGTTCCAGTATTCTTGTTCAGTCATCAAATCAGCATGCAGCAGTTTGTTGTGCTCTAGCCACTCGTCATCCTCTGAACCCAATGTCCATGTATCGCCGTCTATGCTCAACATCAGTTTTGGCAAAGCGTCTTCGTTACGTTGACCGTTGAGTAAGATCGCGAGGCGCAAGATACGAATCACACCAATGATGTGCTTTTTCTTAAATAGCGTGAACTCTTCCATTTCATGTAGCTTAAGCGCCTTACGCTGAAAGCGGACTAGCATGGCCAACACTGTTTGTTGTTCACGGTTAAATCCGGGCATGTAGGTGTGACGAAGAATATAAGCAGAATGGCGATGGAAGGCTTGTAAACTGATGCTGAGACCGACTTCATGAAGCAGGGCGCTCCAGTCGAGCAAATCAAATAGCTCTGAGCTCTTTTTGATACCGAGATCCTGATGCACCTGTTGCAGGAAAGATTGCGCCTGATGTTTAATTTTTGCCGCATGGTCAAGGTCAACCAAATGCTTGCTGGCCATGTTTTCCGTGGTTCTCATCCGGATATCTGAGCGTTTAAAGCCATCTTCCATTTCGAACAGCAAACCTTCACGTAACGCACCTTCTGAAAAGTGCATTTCGTCTATTTTGAGGTCTTTAAAGATCGCCATCAGAATGGCTACGCCGGCGGCAAAAACAGGCTTTCTGTCGGGGGTTAGCCCGCCGAGGTCAATATCTTCAATCGTTGGCCATTCGCATAGTTTTTCGACTAACTTGTCGAGACGCTTAGCGTTAATAATGCCATCGTCGTAGCCCATGCCAATCAAGACTTCTCGAATCGCTTTAATTGTACCGGACGAGCCAAATGCGATTTCCCAACCTTTCTTACAGTAACGATGAGCAATGGATTCTAATCTTTGTTCGGCTGCGAGTATTGCTTTAGCAAAATTTTTGCGCGAGAGCTTGCCGTTAGCAAAGTAAAGCTTGGTATAGCTGACGCAACCCATTTGTTTACTGTTGATCAGCTCCGGGTCAAACCCCTTGCCAATGATCATCTCAGTACTGCCGCCACCAATATCAACCACGAGTTTTGAGTCTGACTCTGGCTGGGTATGCGCCACTCCGAGGTAGATTAAACGTGCTTCTTCGACGCCGGGGATGATTTCAATAGGGAATGGCAGCACTTCTCTCGCACGTTGGAGGAAAATGTGGGCATTGTTGGCTTGGCGAAGAGTATGTGTAGCCGCAATACGTACATTGCATTCCTCGAAGCCTTGTAGACGTTCCGCAAACATAGCAAGGCATTCAAGGCCTCGCTCAATCGAAGCATTATCTAGATTTTTTTGAGCATCTAAGCCAGCAGCGAGGCGAACTCGCTGCTTATGTCGGCTGACCAGTTGCAGATCTTGGTCTACGACACGAGCCACCACCATGTGAAAGCTGTTAGAGCCAAGGTCAATCGCGGCAACATCACGAATTTCCGGAGATTGAGTCATCAGTAAGGGACTGTTCTTTACGTTTCTTTGTTTGTTTTTCTACATTTTTAAGATAGTCGTAAATGGCAATTTGCGAGCGAACTTTCTTACGGTTACCCCTCGGAACATAGGCATTGCTCATTTCTTTGTCTATCCAGCGGGCCTTTACTGTATCGGTAAAATGGATGTTAATGATATCAATAATTCGCTGTTTAAGACGTTGGTCACGCACTGGAGCGGCAACTTCGATGCGGTAGTCTATGTTGCGTGTCATCCAGTCAGCGGAGGAAATGTAAACCTGAGGATCACCGTCATTGTGGGTGATGATGACCCGAGGGTGCTCAAGAAAACGATCAACGATACTGATGATCTTGATGTTTTCACTCACCCCTTCGACTCCTGGGACTAAGGAACACATTCCGCGGATGATCATCTTGATTTCTACCCCAGAAGCACTGGCACCGTAGAGCTTATTAACAAGCCCTTTGTCGACCAGATTGTTCACTTTCAGTGTAATGGCGGCCTTTTTGCCAGCTTTAGCATTGGCGATTTCACCATCGATCAGACGGTACAGTTGTTTGCGCGAGTTACGCGGTGAAACAATCAGGTGCTCAAACCTCGCTGGGCGGTATGGGTTTTCGATGTAGCCAAAGACATTGCGTACTTCATTGGTGATTTCTGGGTCAGCAGTCAGCAACGAGAAGTCGGTATAAATACGGGCCGTTTTTTCATGAAAGTTACCGGTTCCGATATGGGCGTAGCGGATGATCTCATCGTTTTCTCTGCGGCTAATGAGCAGCAGCTTGGAGTGGATTTTCAGACCCGGAGCGCCAAAGATCACCTCTACACCGGCTTCAGTCAGGACTTTCGACCATTCGATGTTGGTCTCTTCGTCGAATCGAGCCTGCAGTTCAACAACGACTGTGACCTGTTTGCCATTGTGTACTGCATCGATCAAAGAGTTCATCAGACGAGAGTCTTTGGCGACACGGTAAATATTGATCTTAACGCTGAGCACTTTAGGGTCGAATGAAGCTTGGCGAACTAACTCAGAAATGTGCTCAAAGCTGTGGTACGGGTAGTAGAGCAGGATGTCCTGATTTTTGATCGCATCAAATTTGTTGGCATAGCCGTCGAAATCGGCGCACTTCATCGGTGGCAATGGTTTGTTTTCTAAATACTCTCGGCCGACATTGGGAAAGCCGATAAAGTCTTTGAAATTGTGGTAACGCCCACCGGGAATCAAGCTATCGTAGTTGGATATTTGCAGTTTGTGGCACAGAAACTCCAGCATTTCTTCCGGCATGTCACGTTCGTAAACGAAGCGGACCGGCATTGCCGTCAGACGCTGACTGACCCCTTCTGACATCTGCTCAAGCAGGCTATGTTCCACCTCATGGCTAAGGTCATACTCTGCGTCGCGAGTCATTTTCATCGCGTAACCGTTCAGCTCGTCATAATCAAAAAAGCCGCTAAACAACTCATCAAGGCAGTAACGAATTATGTTATCGAGCAAGATGATGGTTTTGCGTCGCTTGCCTTTCTGCTCAGGCACCATCACAAAGCGGGGCAGGTGATCAGTCGGGATCTCGATCAACGCATACTGATTTTGCTCTTCTTTGCGCAGTTCAACCGCGATGTATGCGTACTCATCTTTGAGAAACTGCAGAACATCAATATCGTCTCGCATCAGAAGAGGGGTGATATGTGGGAGAACCTGCTTGCGGAAATACTTTTTGACCCACTTTTCTTGCGACTCGTTGAGCTGAGTTTCATTGACGAGAAAGATGCGTCGGCGCGCCATATCGCGGATCAGCTCAGCGTATAACTCATCGAAGCGTTCGTTGAGTTTGAGAGCCTTGGTCTGCATTTTGGTCAGCAAGTGTTTGGAGTTGTCGTTACCACCACGTTCCTGATTGATCAGGATTCGACGTTTTACATCGGCAAATCGGACTTTGTAGAACTCATCTAAGTTATTGGAAAATATACCTAAAAAACGAATTCTTTCGATGAGTGGTACTGTTTTATCTGCGGCTTCTTGGAGCACACGCTCATTGAAAGACAACCAACTCAATTCTTTTTCAATGTAAAGCTTTTCTGCACTCATAACCTGACCTTTACTGACGAGCCTAACCAAATTTAGGTGGTAAAAATGGAACTGGCTTAGAAACTAAGGGGTTTGTATGACACTTTTATTGCACGATCTTATTGCATTATTTTCAGTTGTTTATTGCGATCTGTAATATAATTGTCACCTAATCGAAATATTATACCCATGGGCAAATGCAGGTAAGTGAGAGAAATGGCCAAAGCCGAATTTTCATTGCGAGAACGTGATCGAAAGCGACTAATCAAAGATCGTTTAGTTCGGCTAGCGGTATCGACAGGCGGTGTCGGTGTTTTGGCTGCGCTGGTTTTGATCTTCGTTTATCTGGCAATGATGGTTCTGCCTCTTTTCTCTGACGCCAAATTCACTCCAAATGTTGCTATCCAATCGATTACCACTAAAGCGCCAGTGGCGGCTGGGATTGATGATTATGGTGAACATGCTTATGTGGTATCCAAGGCCGGTTATGTTGACTTCTGGTCCCTGACGAGCTGGTCACAACAGCCCAGTTTATCGGTTGAATTAGGTACTCAGTATTCATTGTACAGTTCAGGCAACCCTGCTCAGGGCTGGTTGGGTGCGGCAACGGCTAACGGCCAAGTGTTGTTATATCGGCCTGAGATGACCAGCCTTCTGCAGGGCGAGCAGCGTATTTTTTCTCCCGAAGTGGATAATTTTTCTCTCGATTTTGATTTGCAGACAGAATCAGGTTCAGAGCTAAAGTCGTTTGCTTTTGCTGTGGATAACAATGTCACCTTAGCCGGTTATTACCAAGATAACCGCGTTCGAATTCATTGGCGTGATGCCAATCAGCACATTCAGAATTTCGAGTTTCCTAAGCCATTTGTTGCTCTCGACCAGTTGCTTCTCACGCCTGATGGCAACACGCTTTACCTAAGAACCGGCTCTGAAGTCGTGATTGCCAAAAAAGGTATTGAAAGCTTCGTAGTACGTGAAGTGGTCGATTTGAGTCAGGGCGAGAGCAAACACGCGGTGACGGATATTAAGCTGTTGTCTGGCGCATATTCTTTGTTGGTCAGTCATCAGGATGGGTTAGTCTCTCAATGGTTTGATGTGTTGAGTGACGGGCAAAGACACCTTACTCAGATTCGTGATTTTAAACTGGCGTCGCAGCTGCAATTCTTGCTGCCTGATACGTACCGCAAGGGTTTTTACAGCTTTTACATCAATGGCACGGTGCAGAGCCATTACACCACCAGCGAAAAACTGGTGATTTTTAAACGAGCTTACGATAAAGCGCCGCAATTGGCGGCAATGTCTAACAATGAAAAGCACTTGCTAACCCTGTCCGACTCACAGCTCAATGTGGCTTACGTTGATAATCCATTCCCGGAAATCTCTTTATCTTCGCTGTGGCAGAAAGTCTGGTATGAAAGTTATCCAGAGCCGGAATTTGTTTGGCAAACCACATCGGCGAACGATGAGTTCGAAGCCAAATTCAGCCTTGTGCCCATCGCATTTGGTACGTTAAAAGCGGCGGCATTTGCCATGATGTTTGCTGTGCCGATTGCTGTATTAGGCGCAATTTACACGGCTTATTTTATGACACCATCCATGCGCCGCGTCGTGAAACCTTCGATTGAACTGATGGAAGCGCTGCCTACCGTGATCATTGGTTTCTTAGCCGGGCTATGGTTCGCACCGATTGTAGAGAGCCATCTGGCGGCTGTGGTGTCGTTGATGTTGTTCTTACCCATTTCAACCGTTGCCATTGGGGCGATTTGGCACAAGCTACCACGTAACTGGAGCAGTCGATTCCCCAATGGTTTGCATGCGTTGATTCTGATGCCTGCGATGGTGTTGTTTACTGTCGTGATTTTGGGCCAGAGTGGCAATATCGAACAGTGGTTATTTAATGGCGATGTCCGTGCGTATCTTGCCGAGCAGGGAATTGGTTTTGACCAGCGTAACGCGCTGGTGGTGGGTTTTGCGATGGGCTTTGCCGTCATCCCTACCATTTTCACCATCGCAGAAGATGCGATTTTCTCGGTGCCAAAACATCTATCAGATGGCTCTTTGGCGTTAGGTGCTACGCCTTGGCAAACCCTGATTCATGTCGTGCTACTCACCGCAAGCCCAGGTATCTTTTCTGCCATCATGATGGGGCTGGGGCGTGCCGTCGGCGAGACCATGATTGTGCTGATGGCTACAGGTAATACGCCAATCATGGATTGGAATATTCTAGAAGGTATGCGCACCCTGTCTGCCACTATCGCAGTTGAAATGCCTGAGTCTGAAGTGGGCAGCTCTCACTATCGTATTCTGTTTTTGGCGGCGCTGATTTTGCTGGTGTTTACTTTCGCGGTTAACTCGCTCGCGGAATGGGTTCGTCAAAGGTTAAGGGATAAATATCGTGCGCTGTAATCGAAGTTATCCGAGGGGCATTGATCGTGTTTAAGTGGCTAAAGTCCGGTTCACCTTGGGTCTGGCTAACAGGCGGAGCAGTCAGCATTAGTTTGCTGTCAGTGCTTGGTTTGCTGCTGCTTATCGGTTGGAAAGGTTTGTCCTATTTCTGGCCTGCTCCCCTTTATCAGTGGAAAACTGAACAGGGTGACGTCTTGATTGGTCAGCTTTATGCTGAAGAATATGTGCCGATCAGCCACTTACGCGAAATGGACATTGCGCTCACTCCCGAAGTCGAGGAGAAAGGCTTAGTTCAGCGACTGAGTATTAAGATTGCCAATCGGGATATTTACCCTGCTGACTTTGTTTCTATTCTGGAAGTCGACTTACTTGAGCGTTCAAAGCCTGAAGGTTGGGCGGTGATTGAACGGACCCGAGGTGGGGACTTTTACGGTCAACCGAAAGGATATTTTACTGCTGATGGCAAGGTAAGCGAGCAGGCTAAAACCGATGTTAAAAGCGCGCTGGTATTTGCCGATAAGCAACGTACTAAAATTGATCGCTTGGTAGAGAAGCAGATCAAAGTGATCAGTGCTCAGGCTGACAGGTTGCGTTTAGAGAAGAAAAGACGTGAACTGAATGGCCGCTTAGATGCTGAATTCATCAAACGTTACGACGCTCAATCGAGCATGTTTAGCCAGCAGCTCGCGGAAATGGAATCACAGCTGGATGCACTGAGGTTAGAATTGGCTCAGCAGGGCCTGATTGTCGAAGATATGAAGGGCAATCAGTACCGAATCCCACTTAGTCGGATCCTGGATGTCTGGTATCCAAACCAAATGACGGTAGTTGAAAAAGTGGCTCAGTGGGCACATCAGGCATGGAAATTCTTATCCGATGATCCTAGAGAGTCGAACTCTGAAGGTGGCGTTTTTCCGGCCATGTTCGGTACGGTTCTGCTGGTATTGATCATGTCGATTATCGTTATGCCATTGGGCGTGATTGCTGCTATTTATCTCCACGAATACGCGAAAAATAATGCTTTTACTCGTTTGATTCGTGTCGCGGTTATAAACCTCGCTGGTGTCCCATCAATTGTTTATGGGGTATTTGGACTCGGCTTTTTTGTCTATACCTTAGGCGGCTCAATCGATTCCCTGTTTTATGCTGAGAAATTGCCAACGCCGACATTTGGTACGCCGGGTCTCCTTTGGTCAGCGTTAACATTGGCGGTACTGACGCTCCCTGTTGTGATCGTGGCTACCGAAGAAGGTTTGACTCGCATCCCGAGTTCCGTCCGTCATGGTTCTTTGGCGCTCGGTGCAACTCAGTTTGAGACGATGTGGCGAATTGTATTACCAATGGCAAGTCCTGCGATCATTACTGGACTGATTCTGGCCGTTGCCCGTGCTGCAGGCGAGGTAGCGCCCTTGATGCTGGTGGGGGCGGTAAAATTGGCGTCTAGCTTGCCAGTTGATAGCCAATTCCCATTTTTGCATCTGGATAGAAAATTCATGCATTTAGGTTTCCACATCTATGATGTTGGTTTCCAAACCACTAATATTGAAAGTGCAAGGCCGTTGGTTTACGCGACGTCGTTCTTGCTGGTGAGTGTCATCGTCGGACTGAACCTGACGGCGATCAGTATTCGCAATAACCTACGCGAGAAATATCGAACTCTGGGGCAAGATTAAGAGATGTTTTCAGTCAATCAGACATTGGGCTATCAGGCACCATTAGACGTGAACAACCTGAGTGATGAACAGACGGCGATTGCAATCGAAGATCTGAATCTGTTCTACCAGAATACTCAGGCACTGAGCGATATCTCCATGCGCATTCCTAAAGGTCAGGTGACGGCGTTTATCGGGCCTTCAGGGTGTGGTAAGTCGACGCTCCTACGTTGCATCAACCGAATGAATGATCTGGTTGAAGGGTGCCGCGTGGAAGGGAAAGTGAAACTGCATAGCAAAAATATTTATCACCCACAGGTTGATGTGGCGACACTACGTCGCCGTGTCGGAATGGTGTTTCAGCGCCCGAATCCATTTCCAAAATCGATATACGAAAATGTGGTGTATGGCTTACGCTTGCAGGGGATTCGTAACAGTCGAGTTCTCGATGACGCTGTTGAGCGCTCTCTGCGTGCTGCGGCGTTATGGGAAGAGGTGAAAGACAGGCTGCATGAAAATGCGTTTGGTTTGTCTGGTGGTCAGCAGCAGCGTTTGGTGATTGCCCGTGCAATTGCGATTGAACCTGAAGTATTACTTCTTGATGAACCGACCTCTGCGCTGGACCCGATTTCTACTCTGACCATTGAAGAACTGATCAATGATCTTAAAACCAAATATACTGTAGTTATTGTTACTCATAACATGCAGCAGGCAGCACGGGTCAGCGATCACACGGCGTTTATCCATATGGGTAAGTTGATCGAGTACTCAGATACGGATTCAATTTTCACTTCACCATTGAAAAAGCAAACGGAAGACTACATCACAGGTAGATACGGCTAATAAGGGAGATACAGATATTTCATGAACTTTGGACGTCACATATCAGGACAGTTTAATGTCGAATTAGAATCCATCCGAACTCACGTGCTGACGATGGGTGGCTTGGTTGAGCAGCAGTTATCTTTTGCTATGCAGGCACTGCACAAAGAGGACATTGAGCTAGCGCGTAAAGTCGTGCGTGACGATCACAAAGTGAATGCGATGGAAGTGTCTATCGATGAAGCCTGCACACGAATTATCGCCAAACGCCAGCCAACGGCGAAAGACTTACGCTTGATCATGGCGATCATCAAGACCATCACCGATCTAGAGCGTATTGGAGACGTGGCAACGAAAATGGCGTATGTGGCGATTGAAAGCCCGTCATCCCAAGAGCAGATGTTTCAGGTGTCCCTTGAGCCACTTTGTCGTCAAGCGATAGGCATGCTGCATCAGGTGCTGGATGCATTTGCGCGTATGGATGTCGATTCGGCCGCGGAAGTGTATAAGCTGGATGATAAAATTGATGCAGAGTATGAAGCCGTTATTCGCCAGCTGATGACCTACATGATGGAAGACCCGAAGAATATTCCTCATATTCTTCAAGTTATGTGGTCTGCACGCGCTATTGAGCGAGTAGGGGACCGCTGCCAAAACATCTGCGAATACATCATCTACTTTGTTAAAGGCAAAGATGTTCGCCATCTGGGCGAACAAAGCATTGATGATGCGCTGCGCTAGACACGCAGCGACATACTCTTTCTTCTGATGGTTTAGCGAGCGTTAGTATTTTTCAGGAACAAAAGTTTGCTCTTCAATGGGAGCGCGGATGTAACCTTCTTTGCTTAGCTCAGGCAGTGAGATTTCTGGATAAGTAATTTCCTGATAATCAATCTGCTCCAGTAAGTGACTGATACAGTTTAACCGAGCACGCTTTTTGTCATCAGAGGGCACGACCCACCATGGGCACTGTTTGGTGTCTGTGTAGGCAAACATTTTGTCTTTGGCTTCAGAATACTCCGCCCAGCGATTGCGTGATTCCAAATCCATTGGGCTAAATTTCCAGCGTTTTACCGGTGTATTAATCCGTTCAAGGAAGCGCTTCTCCTGCTCTTCATCTGAAACTGAAAACCAATATTTGAGTAAAATAATCCCAGAACGCTGCAACATACGTTCAAATTCGGGGCATGATCGCAGAAATTCGTCATACTGTTCTTGGGTACAGAAGTTCATGACTTTTTCGACGCCTGCGCGGTTGTACCAGCTACGGTCAAATAAAACCATTTCACCAGCAGCAGGAAGGTGCGCCACATAGCGCTGGAAATACCATTGGGTCTTTTCTTTCTCGGTTGGAGCAGGTAGGGCTGCAATGCGACAGATACGAGGGTTGAGCTTTTCAGTGATACGTTTGATGACGCCGCCTTTGCCTGCCGCGTCTCGGCCTTCAAAAATCACAACGACTTTGAGACCTTCTTGCTTGACCCATTCTTGCAGCTTAACCAATTCAACTTGAAGCCGAGCCAGTTCCTTTTCGTAAAACTTTTTATCCAGTTTGCCTTTACTCATAAGACTCTCCTTTTGCTATCAAAAGGTTAGCATTTCAAAGTCAGGCGGGAGAGAAGAATTACGAAGAAGTGAGAGCTTTTACTACCTTTTCAATCGCTTGTGGATCCGTGACCGGGACAACAAAGTCATCAATATTCTGATTGCCCATTTTGGCTTGATCCGCGATGAGCTTCATTTTGCTTCGCCGTGTGGATTTACCCGATAAATGCACTTCCTGAACAGCAGATTCAGAAACGATCTTGCAGACATTTTCTGCGTTTAGGCCTGCGCCTGCCATAATTGAGAAACGATTGTCAGCAAGCTCTACCATATGACGAAGAACATCAAGGCCTTGTTCTACATTAGTGGCAAGTCCCGATGTGAGAACACGTTCGCAACCAAGTTCTGCAATATCTTCAATAGATCTCTGATAATCGGCGCATTGGTCAATTGCGCGATGGAAAGTGACGCCTAGATTGAGGGATTTGGCTTTGTTGACCAGACGTTTAGCGGCGTTTATATCAATATGACCATCCGCACTCAAGGTGCCAAGAACCACACCTTGCAACTTAGCATCGGCAGCGGCTTCAATATCAATCAACATGCTTTTAATCTCTTCCTCGGTGTAGAGAAAGTCGCCCTGACGAGGACGAATCATGGCATACACAGGCACGGATGAGAGTTTGCCCGCTTGTTTCATCAAACCAAAGCTTGGTGTGAGGCCACCTAGTGCCAGTGATGAACAAAGTTCAATACGGCCTGCACCACCTTCAATTGCACGGTGAAGGGATTCAATGTTATCGATACAGACTTCGACAATATAACTCATCTCAATTTTCTCATGACGACTAGACGGTAGAAATAGTAACTCAGAGATGAGTAGGGAATTAGGGTAAACGTGAGGCGATTAGTTTCCCCTAAAACAAAAAACCTCAGCAATTGCTGAGGTTTTATACATTTGTTTAGCGTGCTGTTATGCTGCGTCTTCTTGAGCTGACTCTTCTTCAGCGTCTTCAACCGCTTCAATTTTCTTTTTCTTTGGCGCAGGTTTACGTTTAGCTCCAAGTGCGAAAAGTACTTCTTCTTTGTTTTGTGCCAGGAACATAGCCAAGTCTTCTTGCTTGCCTTCATCTTCCAGCAACTCACTTTTACCTAGTAGCTCAAAAAGCTCATCAGCCATATCAAGCATTTTGTCATAGGCGTCAGCTTCCGCTTTAGAGGTAAAAGTCATTTTCTCTTCTCCGTTGCGTTCTACCACGTACTTGACGATTACAGCCATGGTTGGTCCTCTAACTCAAAATTAATGGAATTCATTACTGTCTGTTTATACAGTTTTTAACCAATTAAGTCCAGATAGCGAGCTCAACTCTGAGAGCTGAGCAATGTGTTTGCTGATAGTATGAGCAATTGGTTGATTATCTAAACAAACTTAGGGCAGAAGAAGCGTGAACTCTTGTGCGATTGGGAGAGTGTTCAGTCTGGCTGAATGCAGCATGAAAGCAAATTGCTCATCGCCATGTTAGCCACGGCATGGATCATTTCTGCTGAAATATCATCCACCGAGTGGACGGATAAACCGTTAAGAACAGTCGCAAGGTAGTGGCTCATTACTCTCGGGTTGGCGCCTTCGATCAATTGACCTTCTTGTTGCGCTTTTTCAAACCTTTGGTGGAGAGTCTCTCCCATCTCATTGCGGCTAGCCATCAGGGTTTGCTTGATGGTGCTGGCTTCTGAGCTGCAAGCCAGTGCGCCCTGTATCATTAGGCAGCCTTTTGGTTTTTCATCGCAGCAGTGTGCTTGAGCAGAGCCAGACAGAATACCAGTAATGACGTCGCGGATGTTTTTCTGTTCAAGCGCCTGATAGAAGAACTCGCTTTCACGTCGCTTGTACATATCAACGGCCTGCAGGAAGAGCTGTTCTTTGTTGCCGAAAGTCGCATACATGCTGGGTTTATTAATCCCCATAGCTTTCGTTAGGTCTGTGAGTGATGCACCCTCATACCCTTGATTCCAAAAAACTTTTAATGCCTCTTCTAACGCTGTCTCTTGGTCAAAACAGCGTGGTCGGCCAGAAGTTCCGCCTGTCATAAATCTATCTGTCACTTATTCCTGAACTCCCTTAAATGGTAATGCGGCTGTCATACGTTGTCTATATGCAGTAATCATTCATTTTATAAATTTATCTTGATCTAACTCAAAACTTGAGATTATTATACCGATCGGTACAAAAATAACGGTAAGGATAGCGAGATGGTAGGTAAACACCTTAGAAATCCTCTTCTACTAATCTCAATTGCAGCACCTTTGGTGTTGTCGGGATGTCAGGATTCACACGCAGAATCAGCTGCGACAGCGCCACCACCGCCTGGGGTTGAAGTGGCTCAGGTATTAATTGAAAAAGTCACTGAGTTAGATGAGTACTCAGGTCGTCTGGAGTCACCTCAGACAGTTACTGTGATGCCTCGCGTTTCGGGTTATGTCGATAAAGTTCACTTCCAAGAAGGCAGTGTGGTTGAAGCGGGAGATGTACTGTTTTCCATCGACAATCGTCTGTTCGCGGCTGAAGTGACACGCCTTAAAGCGGAGCTCAGCAGCGCTCAAACTAGCCTTAATCAGGCGATCAAAGACTATGAACGTGCTCAGCGTCTGAGCAAAACCAAAGCGATTTCTCAGGAAACTGTGGATGCCCGATTTGCGGATAAGCAGCGCAGTATTGCCAGTGTATCTGCATTAAAAGCCGAGTTAGCTCAAGCTGAGTTGGATCTGGAATTCACTCTGGTTCGCGCCCCTATCGACGGTAAAGTTTCTAATGCTGAAATCACCAAAGGTAACTATGTGACGACTGGCCAAACTGTGCTGACCTCGTTAGTTTCGACTTCTCATATGTACGCCTATTTTGATGTTGATGAGCGTAGCTACCTGAAATATCAACAGCTTAATAACCTTCTACCTGAAAATGGTGAAGCGGAAAATGTAGTACAGATGGCGCTAGCGAATGACACCGGTTATCCGCATGTGGGTTACATCGACTTCGTTGATAACGCGATTGACGAAACTACGGGTACGATTCGAGTCCGCGCCGTGTTTGATAACGAAAAGCAAAACTTACTTCCGGGTATGTTTGCCAAGTTACGTATTGCGGGTTCTGCAAGCTATCAGGGCGTTCTGATCGATAACAAAGCGATTGGTACTGATCTGAATAACAAGTATGTATTGGTGCTTGGCGACGACAACGTTGTTCAGTATCGCGCTATCTCACTTGGTGAAGGTGTTAACGGCTTGCGTATTATCGCTTCTGGTCTGAACGCGGGCGATAAGATCGTCGTCAATGGCCTGCAGCGTGTACGTGCCAATATGCCAGTGACACCAAATGAAGTCTCTATGGTGGATGAAAACACTCTCGCGAGCATTCGCCAGCAACAGGCGCTACTTGATCAGCAGCGCAATGAGCTTCTGACTTTGCAAGTGAACTAAGAAGGAATCATTGCAATGTTTTCTCAGTTTTTTATACGTCGGCCGATTTTCGCTTCCGTATTGTCGATATTGATTTTTATCGGCGGTGCGATCTCAGTGTGGCAGTTGCCTATCACTGAGTATCCGGAAGTGGTGCCGCCGACCGTTGTCGTGACGGCGACCTACCCGGGAGCAAACCCTAAAGTTATTGCCGATACCGTTGCCTCACCACTCGAAGAAGAGATTAATGGTGTGGAAGACATGCTGTATATGTCTTCGCAGGCGACATCAGATGGTGTAATGACCTTAACCGTGACCTTTGCCATCGGTACCGATGTAGACAAGGCACAAACACTGGTTCAAAGCCGAGTGGATCGTGCTTTACCTCGCTTGCCAGAAACTGTGCAGCGCTTAGGTGTGGTGACAGAAAAGTCATCACCGGATCTGACGATGGTGGTTCACCTAATTTCACCTGATGAGCGTTATGACCTGCTGTACCTAGCGAACTATGCGGCTCTGAATGTCAAAGATGAGTTGGCTCGTATCGAAGGTGTCGGTGCGGTTCGATTGTTTGGTGGCGGTGAGTACAGCATGCGTATCTGGCTGGATCCAAACAAAGTCGCCGCTCTGGACATGAATCCAAGCGAAGTGATTGCCGCGATTCAGGAACAGAATCAACAAGCTGCGGCAGGTAGTTTGGGCGCGCAGCCAAGTGGCGACTCTGACTTCCAGCTATTGATCAATGTGAAAGGTCGTCTAAGCGAAGTTGAAGAGTTTGAAAACATCATCATTAAAGTAGGTGAAGATGGTCAGGTTAACCGACTCAGAGACGTAGCGCGTATTGAGTTAGGCGCAGAAACATATTCTCTTCGCTCAATGTTGGATAATCAGGATGCGGTTGCTATCCCTATTTTCCAAGCTTCTGGCTCTAACGCGATTCAGATTTCTGATGATGTACGAGCGAAGATGGAGGAGTTGTCGCAAACCTTCCCACAAGGTGTGAGTTACGAGATCGTTTATGACCCAACAGTGTTCGTGCGTGGCTCAATTGAAGCCGTCGTTCAGACATTGCTCGAAGCTGTCTTGCTGGTGGTACTGGTTGTCGTTCTATTCTTGCAGACTTGGCGCGCTTCGATCATCCCATTGGTAGCAGTACCTGTATCACTGGTTGGTACGTTTGCCTTTATGTATCTGATGGGTTTCTCGCTCAATGCCTTGTCCTTGTTTGGTCTGGTATTGGCGATTGGTATTGTCGTCGATGACGCCATTGTTGTGGTCGAAAACGTTGAGCGGAACATTGAAGAAGGTTTAGCACCGATTGCCGCAACTGAAAAAGCGATGCGAGAAGTAACAGGGCCAATCGTTGCAACGACTTTAGTCTTGGCGGCGGTATTTATCCCGACGGCGTTTATGTCTGGTCTAACCGGGCAATTCTATAAACAGTTCGCTTTGACGATTACTATCTCAACCTTTATTTCAGCGATTAACTCGCTGACCTTAAGTCCTGCGTTATCAGCGCTATTGCTACGTGGCCACGATCAGCCGAAAGACTGGTTAACCCGCGCTATGGACAGATTGTTTGGCCGCTTTATCTTTGCACCGTTCAATAAGCTATTTAATCGTGGTGCTATGGTATACGGCTACGCGGTGACCAAGACCATTCGTTTAGGTGCCTTGATTGGCTTGATGTATGTTGGCTTGCTTGGCTTGACAGCTTATCAGTTTGATCAGACTCCTACGGGCTACGTACCGGGGCAGGATAAGCAATATCTGGTGGCGTTTGCACAATTACCAGATGCAGCATCACTGGATCGAACTGAAGCGGTGATTCGAGAAATGTCGGAAATCGCACTGGCGCAACCGGGTGTTGAACACTCTGTGGCCTTCCCAGGACTGAGCATCAATGGTTTCACCAATAGCCCCAACAGCGGCATTGTGTTTACACCATTGGCCGACTTCGATGAACGCCAAGATCCAAGCTTGAGTGCCAACGCGATTGCGATGCAGCTGAACCAGAAGTTCGCTTCGATTCCAGATGCCTTTATCGCTATATTCCCACCGCCGCCAGTGCAGGGGCTGGGAACCATTGGTGGCTTCCGTCTCCAAATTCAGGACAGAGCAAACCATGGCTATGAAGCTTTGTATGGTGTCACTCAACAAGTGATCATGAAAGCTTGGGCGCATCCAGCACTAACGGGCGTATTCTCAAGCTATCAGGTCAACGTGCCTCAGCTTGATCTGGATGTCGATCGTACTAAAGCGCTGAAGCAGGATCTGTCTCTTGACGATGTGTTCTCTACACTTCAATCCTACATGGGTAGTACCTATGTGAATGACATCAACCGTTTTGGCCGAACTTATCAGGTCAATGTTCAGGCTGATGAAGAGTTCCGTCAGACACCAGAGCAAATCCGTCAGCTTAAGGTTCGCAATGCCGATGGCGATATGATTCCACTGGGTGCCTTTGTTGACGTTAACTACAGCGCAGGTCCAGATCGAGTGATGCATTACAACGCGTATACGACGGCTGAAGTGAACGGTAGCCCAATGCCTGGCTTTAGTTCAGGTGAGGCGCAGGCTGCGATTGAGCAGATCCTTGCTGAGACCTTACCTATCGGTATGACATATGAGTGGACAGAGCTGACTTACCAGCAGAAGTTAGCTGGTGATACAGCCACGCTGATTTACCCTCTGGTGATCTTGTTGGTGTTCCTTGTGTTGGCGGCTCAATACGAAAGCGTTCGTTTACCTATGGCAATCATATTGATTATCCCGATGACATTATTGTCGGCGATCAGTGGTGTGATCATGTGGGGTAGCGATAACAACATCTTTACTCAGATCGGTTTGATTGTACTGGTTGGTCTAGCAACGAAGAACGCTATTCTGATCGTTGAGTTTGCCAAGGAACTGCAGGATAAAGGTCGCACTGTCATGGAGGCGGTTCTTGAGGCATCGCGTCTGCGTTTACGCCCGATTCTGATGACATCGATCGCCTTCATTATGGGGGTTGTGCCTATGGTGTTCTCTACCGGTGCGGGTGCTGAAATGCGACAAGCCATGGGGATCGCAGTGTTCTCTGGCATGATTGGTGTCACGGTATTTGGCCTGTTACTCACTCCACTGTTCTATTACGTACTGGCTAAACGTAGCCCAGCGAAACAGAACCAAGCGGAACAAAAGCTGACGCTTGAGACAGCGAACGAATCCACTGTCTGATCTCTCTGATTTGAGTGATTAGAAGGGCAGCCCTAGTGATTGGGGCTGCCCTTTTTTTATTGCCAATTATGACAGAAGTCGATGAAGGATTTGAGTAGCGGGCTTTGATACTTTTCTTTGTGCACCAGTAACCAGAAGCGTCTTTTCATATCCAGTGGTAACGTCAGCTCGACCACTCTACCACTACGAATCGCAGGTTCCGCTGACAAGCGCGATAAACAGCCAAGGCCGAGGCCAGCAGAAACGCTGTTGATCAGTGCTTCAGTGGTGTTGAGCTGAAACGCTTCTTGCCAGTGTTCAAGGCGTGGTGCAATCACGCGTAAGAAAAACTCCCGTGAACCAGAACCGGGCTCGCGCAGAATCCATTCGCTGTTTTCCAGCTCACCGATTGGGTGTTGAGGTGACTGGGCAAAGGGGGAATCCGGCGCACAGATGACACACATTTCATCTTGACCAAACTGAGTGGAAATCAGCTGAGGATGCAAGGTTTTGCCTTCAATCAATGCCAGATCCAGCTCATAGTCGACCAGTTTATCGCAGATCAAAGCAGAGTTTGAAATAAATAAGCTCTGTGATTTGTGGCCTGTCTGCTGGCGAAATTGGCTGAGCATATAAGGGGCGACTTGATTGCCAATCGTATCACTGGCGCCAATTCTGAGCAGCCCGCTTAGCGTTTGGTCACCGTCAAACAGCTGGTCGATATCCTGAGCGCGATGCAATAATTCATCTGCCAGTGGCAGCAGCTTTTGCCCTTCCTGATTGAGAACAAGGCGATTATTGACCCGATCAAATAATGAATGACCGAGCTGTTTCTCCAGTTCTGACAACGCCATACTGACGGCGGCTTTGGATAAAAACAGCGCTTCCGAGGCGGCAGTCAATGTGTCGTGCTGAGTAATGGCAATGAACACTTTCAACTGTTTAAGGGAGATATTGGCAGCCATAATAATAACGTTTAACTATTTTGAACGAGTGTTTTAAATAATTAGATATATTCGAACGTTTAGCAAGCGTAATATTGTCTCCGTAGAAGAAAGAATGTGAGGCAATGATGATTCAAGCGACAAAAGCAAAAGTGATGGGTGCACCGACACCTATGGCAGGATTAGCGCTAGGGATTGCCAGTTTAGGTTGGTGCTGGGAAAACTTTGCGCCTTTAAATGGTTATGGCCAGTTGGGCGGGGCAGCGATAGCAAGTGTGTTACTCGTGGTTCTGGCGGTCAAATTTCTGTTTCATAGACATCTGCTGAATCAGGACTTGGCGCATCCTGTTGTTGGTAGTGTCGTCCCTACATTCGCTATGGGCACTATGGTGGTGTCGAATTCACTCGGCCATTTTTCCCCAGCGATGGGTGATGTGCTTTGGCTGGGAGCGGTTGGCCTGCATATTGTTTTCCTTGTCAGCTTTATCTACCACCGAATTCAGGAGTTTGAACTGCATCACATGGTGCCAAGCTGGTTTGTACCACCTGTAGGCATCATTGTTGCTGACGTTTCGTTTTCGGGAAATCCTGACTTGGCTGTGATTGCGCATGGTGTCTTGATCTTCGGTATGTTGGCATATGCCGTGATGCTACCAATGATGATTTATCGCTTTATGTTTACCCATCAGGTACCTGATGCCGCCAAACCAACCTTAGCCATTATGGCTGCACCCGCGAGTTTATCGCTGGCAGGATATCTGACAGTGTCAGCACAACCATCGCCTGTGATTGTCGGTCTGCTGTTTGGTATTGGCGTATTGATGACAGCGATTATCTATCTAGCGTTCTTTAAATTAATGAGACTGCCGTTTAGCCCAGGCTATGCCGCGTTTACTTTCCCAATCGTCATTAGCTCAACTGCGTTATTTAAGTTGGCAGGGTGGATGCAGCAGGCCGGTATAGACGCTCGTTATGTTGAACAGGTGCACACGCTAGCAGGTCTTGAGCTGATAGTAGCGACTGGTGTTGTCGGGTATGTGGCATGGCGTTACTTCAGCTTCTATCAGCCTCATAAGGTCATAGTGCGTAATGCGTAACCTTTTGACGCACTGACAAGCGTATAATTATCAAGAAAGCTATGCACTTATGCTAATCTCAACCCAATTGCGGCAAGAATAGTGTGAGTGCATTTTGTTTACTGTCTACCATTCCAACCAAGTTGACGTTTTAAAATCCTTACTCGTCGAGTTGGTTCGGCTCAATCCATTAGAAAACCCATTCGAACAAGAGCAAATTCTGGTTCAGAGTCCGGGTATGTCGCAATGGTTGAAAATGGAGCTCGCTAAAGAGTTTGGTGTTGCCGCAAACATTGAATTCCCGCTGCCTGCTACCTTCATCTGGAATATGTTCACTCAGGTGTTGCCTGATGTGCCGCAGCGAAGCGCCTTCAACAAAGAAGCCATGACCTGGAAGTTAATGTTCATTCTTCCCAGCCTTCTTGAACAGGTGGAGTTTGAGGCACTTAAGCGCTACCTAGTGGATGACGATGATCAGAGTAAGCTCTATCAACTTGCCGAAAAAATCGCTGATATTTTTGACGGCTATCTGGTTTATCGCCCTGAGTGGATCGCTAGTTGGGAAGCAGGCCAAGTTGTAGCTGAGCTGGAAGAAGAACATAGCTGGCAGCCTATTTTGTGGCAGGCACTGTACGATCACACTATTGAGCTAGGGCAGTCGCCCTATCATCGCGCCAACCTTTACGAACACTTTATCGATACGCTGGAAAACTACAGCGGTAAGTTTGATCATCTGCCGAAGCGATTGTTTGTGTTTGGCATCACTTCGCTACCACCTCGCTACATGGATGCGCTGAAAGCCATCGGTGAGCATATTGATGTCCACCTGATGTTTACCAACCCCTGTCGTTACTATTGGGGCGAGGTACGCGATCGTAAATACCTCGCGCGCTTGGCTGCTCGGCATCGACAACATCTGGTATGGAAACAAGACCATTCTGAGCTCGAAGGTGAAACACAGCAGCTCAAAGGCGATATCGAACAAAACCTCGATGACGAACTGCACACCAATGTGGTGGGCAACAGCATACTCGCGTCTATGGGCAAGTTGGGCAGAGACAACATGTATTTACTGTCTCAACTGGAGTCTCATGAAATTGAAGCTTTCGTTGATATTGATCGTGATTCTCTGTTGCACCATTTGCAGGCCGATATCCTTAATCTTGAAGAGCATCAGGATGACAATACCCTCGATGATAGCCATCACAAGCAAGTGATTGATGAGCGAGATCGCTCGGTCACGTTGCATGCTTGCCATAGCCCAATGCGTGAAGTGGAAGTACTGCATGATCAGTTGCTGGCGATGTTTGATGCTGACCCAAGCCTTAAACCACGCGATATCATTGTTATGGTGGCGGATATTAATGCCTACAGTCCAGCCATTCAGGCGGTGTTTGGTAATGCGCCGGGTGAACGGTTTATCCCTTATTCCATCTCTGACCGAACGGCTGATCAGGAAAGCCCCATCTTGCATGCGTTTATGCAGGTTGTGAACTTGCCAAATACTCGCTGCCTTGCTTCCGAGTTACTCGAGTTGCTCGAAACGCCTGCTATTTTGGCGCGATTTGGTTTGAATGAAGATGAATTCATTCAAGCGAAACAATGGGTCGAAGAGTCGGGCATTCGCTGGGGACTTAATCACCACACCGGCGAAGAATTTGATTTGCCCGAAACCTCGCAAAACACCTGGCAATTTGGCATTCAGCGAATGTTGCTCGGTTACGCTATGCCTGAATCTGCTGGGTTGCTGGAAACCGAAAGCGGGCTGTTGTCCCCTTATAATCAGGTCCAGGGGATGGGCGCTGAGTTAGCGGGGAAACTGGCTCATTTTATCGAAACCGTCAGCCATTACCGTAGCCAATTGGCTAAGACTCAGTCCATTGAGCACTGGCGTGAAACCTTGACGGTTGCGTTGGATGACTTCTTTAGCGTGGATCTGGAAGGGGAAGCGGCGCTTAAATCTATTCGGGATACTCTGACGTCATTGAAAGATCAACTTCAAGAAGCGGCGTATGAGCAGGATCTGACGCCAAATATTGTTTCTCAATACTTGCATAACAAACTCTCCGGAACCCGAGTCAGTCAGCGCTTCTTAGCAGGCCAAGTGAACTTCTGTACTCTGATGCCAATGCGTTCGATCCCATTTCGCACTGTCTGTCTGCTTGGTATGAACGATGGGGTTTATCCGCGAACGGTTCCGCCTGAAGGGTTTGATTTGATGAATGGCCGGGCGAAACCCGGTGACCGCTCTCGTCGGGATGACGACCGATATCTATTTTTGGAAGCCTTGTTGTCAGCGCAGCATACGCTCTATATCAGCTACGTAGGTCGCTCGATTCAGGACAATACTGAGCGCGTACCGTCAGTATTGGTGTCTGAGTTGATGGAATATTGCCAACAAAACTATTGTCTGGCAGGAGATGAAGCGTTAGCGGTCGACGAATCGGGTCAACGCCTGTTGAATTGTATTAGTGCCAGTCACTCTATGGTGCCGTTTAGCCCGAGTGCTTTTGTTGAACACAATGCCAGTTATGCCAAGGAGTGGTTGCCTGCGGCGAATCGACAAGGACAAGTTGGCGGCCAGTTCAATCGCCAGTTAAGTGATTACCTGTTAGATGCAGTCTATCCGCTTGAACTGGATTTGGTTGAGTTACAACGCTTCTGGCGTTTGCCTGTGCAGTACTTCTTCAACCGCCGTCTCAAGGTGGTGTTTGAGCCTCCGTTACCTGTAATGGAAGATGATGAGCCATTCGTTCTCAACGGCTTAGAAAGCTACCAAATGCGCGATAGCCTGTTGGAGTTATTGCTTGAACACCAGCTCAGTGGAGCAGGGGATCAGCAAGTCATTATTGACGATTTCATCGCACATCAACGTGCTCAGGGTAAGCTACCGGTAGGCGCATTTGGTGATATAGAATTTGAAACCAATCGAGTGCAGGCTGAAGAGCTGGTAGAAAAGCTCACTTGGTTATGTGGCTCACCGAGCGACGATCTTGAAGTGAAACTGACCTTTGATGTGCTGGGAGAAGGCAAGCCTGTTCAGCTGACAGGTTGGCTAACTCAAAGCTATCAATCGGGCTTAGTTCGTTTTCGCAGTGGGCGAATCCGTGCTCAGGATTACCTTGCTGTCTGGATCGATCATCTGGCTATGAACGCGATGGGGCATCAGCAATGTTCGCATATGGTCGGTTATGACCGCAAAGAAGGGGCCGTGCACCTTACGTTTCCACCACTCGAGAGTGCGGCGGCTGCTCACTCGACGCTGGGAGAGTTGGTTCGCTTGTTCTATCAAGGAATGACAACGCCTTTAACGTACTTCCCGAATACGGCTTTAGCTTGTGTAGAAGCGGGCTTTAGCCGTGGTAATTGGGCTGATGATGAAGAAAAGTCACTCAAGAAAATGGCAGACACATTTAACGATGGTTACCTTAGTCATGGGGAAGGCGCGAACGCTTACATTGCTCGTATCTGGCCTGAATGGAGCGATGAGTTGGCGATGCAAGTCAGGACGTTGACGGCATTAGTGTTACAAGCGCCGAGATTGGCAGTGAAAGATAATCAAGAGTTAGAGAAGTAGGTGGCCGCCAGGAAATCATTATTGGTGTAGGGCGTTTTCTGTACGGCCACAGGTCAGAGGGACCATGATTCGGTTGCTTAGCGTCAGGTATTGCCTGCGTAAGTCGTGCAGCGAATACTATCGGTAAGACTCGCCGCTTGCCGTGAGAGAGGTCTCATAAAATCCTATCTTGAATGGGATTTTTATTGATAAATATCATTTTAAAGTCTGGATCACATTTGGATCTGGAATAAATGCATCAAGGGCACGAATTTTATGACATCCACGTCAATGGTAACGTCACTGGATACCATGACTTTCCCGCTTCATGGCGCGCGTTTAATTGAGGCGTCAGCCGGAACCGGAAAAACCTTCACTATTGCTGGCCTGTACCTCAGGTTGCTGCTTGGTCATGGTTGTGCGGAAAGTAAACACCAGCAGCCGCTAACGGTGGACCAAATTCTGGTGGTGACCTTTACTGAGGCTGCGACCGCCGAATTGAGAGACCGGATTCGAGCCCGAATTCATGATGCGCGGCTGGCCTTTTCTCGTGGTCAAAGCGGTGATCCCGTGATTCAACCTTTGCTTGAAGCCATTGACGATCATTCTCAAGCGGCTGAAATTCTCCTTCAAGCGGAAAGGCAGATGGACGAAGCGGCGGTCTATACGATTCACGGTTTTTGTCAGCGCATGTTGACTCAAAATGCGTTTGAATCCGGTAGTCGCTTTAATAACGAATTCATTACTGATGAGAGTCACCTTAAAGCTCAGGTTGTGGCAGACTACTGGCGACGTAATTTCTACCCACTACCGCTTAATCTCGCCAGTGAAGTGCGCCGAATTTGGGGGGCGCCTGCCGAACTGTTGAAAAAGATCAGCCCTTATTTAACTGGGGCACCTTTGCAGCTCTCAGTGCCAGCAATGCAAGGCAGTATGGCTGACCTGCATAGCCAAAACCTCAAACAGATTGATGAACTCAAAACAATTTGGCGCGAAGGGCAACAAGACTACCTTGCTCTAATCAGCGACTCGGATGTCAACAAGCGTAGCTACACCAAGAAATCATTGCCTGCTTGGCTTGAAACGGTGGACATGTGGGCAGCGAGTGAAACCACGGGCTATGAGTACCCGGATAAACTGGAAAAGTTTGCGCAGAATATCCTGCAAGAGAAGACCCCTAAAGGGCAGGCGCCAAGCCATCACGCTTTTGTGGCTATCGAGCAGTTTCTCGCTCAGCCTATTAGTCTTGAAGCGCCACTGCTAGCCCACGCCATAGAGCAGTGCCGCGAGATGTTGGCGAAGGCCAAGCAGCAGAAACAGTGGTTGTCGTTTGATGATCTGCTGACTCAGCTGTCCGCAGCGATTGATGAAGATGACAGTGAGCTGCTTACGCAGCGAATCCGGTCTCTCTATCCGGTCGCCATGATCGATGAATTTCAGGACACCGACCCGCTTCAATACAGCATATTCAGCCGTATCTATCTTGATCACCCTCAGTGCGGTTTATTTATGATTGGTGATCCCAAACAGGCGATTTACGGTTTTCGTGGCGCGGATATATTTACCTACATCAAGGCACGTAATCAGGTCTCCTCTCACTTCACTCTTGGCACCAACTGGCGGTCGAGCTCAGACATGGTCGCAGCGGTGAATCAGGTGTTTGAAACGCCGAATAGCCCGTTTGTTTATGACGATGACATTCCGTTTCTTCCGGTTAAATCGAGCCCGAATGCAGACAAACGTCAGTGGATGATAGATGGACAGCTTCAACCGGCAATGACTTACTGGTTACAAGAAGCCGAAGAGAAGCCGTTGGCGAAAGGTGAATATCACCAAGCCATGGCGCAGGCCTGTGCCGATGAAATCCATCGTATTTTGTCGGCGGCTCAGAGCGAGCGTGCGTTTTTTAATGATGGAAAGTCTCAACATGCAATTCAGGCCGGAGACATTGCTGTGTTGGTTCGAACGGGCAGTGAAGGTCGAATGATCAAACAGGCCTTGGCAGAGCAGGGGATTGCCAGCGTGTATCTGTCTAACCGAGATAGCGTATTTGTCTCACAGGTGGCAGAAGACCTACAGCGATTACTCCAAGCCGTGCTCACACCGGAAAATGATCGCGCTTTAAGAGCCAGCCTTGCATCAGAGCTGTTTGCTCTTGATGCCGGAACTCTCGACAAACTCAATAACGATGAAAATGAGTGGGAAAATGCCATCAATGAGTTTAAGGAGTACCGCCGCTTATGGAGTCAACGTGGCGTATTGCCGATGCTGCGTAGTGTGATGAGTAAAAGGCACATCGCAGAACGATTGCTTGAAGAAGATAATGGCGAGCGATCTCTGACGGACTTTATGCACATAGGAGAGCTACTTCAGCAAGCCAGCCAAGAGCTCGATAGTGACCACGGTTTACTGCGCTGGTTGGCTCAGGCCATTAGTGATGCCCGCAATGGTCTCGGGGGAAGTGAGGAGCAGATCCAGCGTTTGGAATCGGAGCGCAATTTGGTGCAGATTGTCACCATCCACAAATCAAAAGGGTTGGAATACGATCTGGTGTTTTTGCCGTTTGTATTCAGCTATCGAGAGGCGAGAGAAGCCAAGTATTACGATAGTGCTTCAGACAAAACCATTCTGGATATCACCAAACAGGACGCCTCATTACAGCAAGCTGACAAGGAGCGGCTGGCGGAAGATCTGCGCTTGATCTACGTGGCGCTCACTCGCGCGGTTTATGGCTGCTTTGTCGGTGCGGCGCCGCTACGTAATGGTCGCTCGACGAAAGAGCCTACTGGCGTGCACCACAGTGCGATGGGGTACTTATTACAAAATGGTGAGCCAGGTGGCATCGCCGATTTAACCGCTGCGTTGCAACAGCACGCTCAGCAGCTGAGTTGTGTCCGGTTGGCGGATTTACCAGAGAGTGTGAATGAAAAGCTTGTTGCTCGCGAAGCAGAGAAGCAAGCGCTGCATGCCAATGAATTGCAAAATGAAATCGACCGTAACTGGCGGATTACTAGTTATTCCGGTTTGGTTAAGCAGGGAGCCAGCCACCATTTTGACGATGCTGTGACGGATATTTTGTTGTTGGATGTCGACTCTTCTGATGAGCAGCAGGAGGAAGAGCAGCTAGAGCCTGAGAAAAGTATTTTTACTTTCCCGAAAGGCGCTAGACCAGGTACCTTCCTTCACACCTTATTTGAAGAGGTTGAGTTTACCGAATCTGCAACCTCAGACAGCAATAGCGAAATCATTGTTAATTTGATGGAGAGTGAGCAGCTTGACCCAGCTTGGTTGCCGATACTGCAACAACTCGTCGATACTGTATTGGCAACACCGTTAGATAGTAAGCAACTGAAACTCAACCAAAAACAGCCTGCCCAACGTTTAGTTGAAATGGAGTTCTTGTTGCCGATTGAAATACTGACTGCGCCCGCATTGAATCGCGTCATTCAGCGTCATGACCCTCTGTCTGCCAAAGCAGGCGATCTGGGCTTTCATTCCACACAGGGTATGCTGAAAGGTTTTATCGACTTGGTGTTTGAACATCAGGGCAAGTATTACGTACTTGACTGGAAATCCAATTACCTTGGGGATAATGTCGCTGATTATCATGGCGAGGCTCTGAAAGCGGCCATGGCGGATCACCGCTATGATCTGCAATATCAAATCTATGCGCTAGCTTTACACCGCTTCCTGCGCTCTCGTGTACCAAATTATGACTACCAGACTCACTTTGGCGGAGTCTATTACCTGTTTTTACGTGGTATGGATGGAGCAAGTGACCAGGGCATTTTCTCTGCACGCCCGACACTTGAGTTTCTCGAAGACATGGACAGCCTGATTGATGGGCGTCCTATTGAACCGAAACAGTCCAGCTCTGGTCAGATGGAGTTACTCTAATCATGCAAGATCTCTTTTCGCGTCTTCAGCCTCTGGCGAGCAAAGGTTCAATCCGACAGATTGATTATCAGTTTGCTCGTTTTATTCTTGCTCAAAGTAAAGATGAATACGTTGCTTTTATTGCGGCAATCCTCAGCTGCGAGTTAGGTAAGGGGCATATTTGCTTACCACTGTTTGACAGTTACGGACAGCCTGTGGATTTGGCAGCTAAATTGGGGCTGTTTGGTGATGCAGCTATCGAGCTAAATCAAATGCTACAAAAGGCAGATTGGCCATCACTACTTCAGGCTTCATCTTTGGTCGGGGAGCAAGGGCAGACATCGCCAATGATTTTTGACGGTGAGCGACTTTACCTGCATCGCTATTGGCATTACGAAGTTGTATTGGCAAATCGCTTGAACAGCTTTGGGTCACCCATGATCCTAAAGCCTACTGATGCTCAAAAACTGGCAGAGTTGCTGAATCATCTGTTCGCCAGAAACTATCGCTATCTCTTTACTGCTCTGGCCTCCGCGCAATCTGATGGGAGTTCGACACAAGTACTCAGACAGCAGCTAGTCTGCGATCATCTTGATGTAGTGAGCAGCGAACAACTCGATTGGCCTACTATAGACCAAAAGCTCCTTAGTGCGACCAAAATAGAGCATTTGAACGTGCTGGATCAGTTGGTACCCGTGTCGGTTTGTGTTAACTGGCAAAAGGTAGCGGCAGCTGTGGCATTGACGCGACGCTTTGCGGTGATTTCTGGTGGGCCGGGTACCGGAAAAACCACCACAGTGACGAAATTACTTGCTGCCCTGATCACTCAGGCTCAGCAAGCTGGCGATGTTCCGGTGATTAAGCTCGTCGCTCCGACAGGTAAAGCGGCTGCGCGCCTTACGGAATCTATCGGTAAGGCGGTAGCAGAATTGCCTGTTGAACCTGCGCTGAAAGAGCAAATCCCAACCGATGCCAGCACTTTGCATCGCTTGCTAGGAGCGGTGCCAAACAGCGTTGAATTTCGTCACAACCAGCACAATCCACTTCACCTTGATATCTTAGTGGTGGATGAAGCCTCTATGGTGGATCTACCTATGATGTACAAGCTGGTGGATGCACTGCCTAAACATGCCCGTTTGATACTGCTCGGTGATAAAGATCAGCTCGCGTCGGTGGAAGCTGGGGCTGTGCTGGGGGACATTTGCTCCTTTTACCAACGAGGTTACAGCGCCGCTCACGCTGGTGTGATTGCTCAGCTTACTGGTTACCAGACACTTGCCCACTCCTCCAATACCGCGGTGACTATTGCTGATAGTTTGTGCATGCTGCAAAAGAGCTACCGATTTGATGCCCGCTCAGGTATCGGACAATTAGCGAAAGCGATCAATTCCGGCTCAATGCAAAAAGTCGATTGGGTCTGGCAGCGAGATTTCGAAGACATAGCGAGATTTCCTATTGATGGTCAGCACTACAGTCAGATGATTCAAACATTGGCACAGGAATACAGCCATTATTTAAAGCGAATCGGACAAGTGGTGGTGGATCCCAACACTGAACAACCGGAAACCACTCATCAGCGTGCAAAACATTCGCTGCAGCTGTTCGCAAAATGTCGTTTGCTGTGTGCCGTTCGAGAAGGAGATTTTGGCATCTCAGGACTTAATCAACGCATAGAGCGAGCATTAAACGCACGTAAAATGATTCAGGTTCAGGACGAGGTTTGGTATCACGGAAGGCCCGTTATGGTGGTACGTAACGATCACGCATTGGGTTTGTACAATGGTGATATTGGCCTTTGTTTACGTGATAACTCGGACGGAGTTGAGCGACTGAAGGTGTTTTTCGAACTTCCCGATGGCTCGGTTAAAGCTGTGCTTCCAAGCCGAGTACCAGAGCATGAAACAGCCTACGCGATGACGATTCACAAATCACAGGGTAGTGAATTTGAGCACACCTTGATGATATTGCCACCGGAATTTACGCCAATTCTGACTCGTGAGCTTATCTACACGGGCATTACACGTGCAAAGCAAAAATTGAGTTTATATGTGGATGACAGAGTGTTGGCGCGAGGGGTGAAGATCAGAACTGAGAGAGCGAGTGGCTTGGTAAACCGTTTATAACAATTACCATCCGTGGCTATTGAGAGGAGTTATTGAATTGCCTGGCTGAAAGAGATACTGCGGATGCCGTACTTCTGCTGGTAGTTCAATATAAATGCTTTTAAACCCTTACTGACAGGAAAGACGCAGTGGACGTCTAGCCCTTCCAGAAGTTCGTTATCAGCCATATCCCAGAAACTCTGGATCGAGTTACAGATGATGGTTTTCATCGGTCATTTGCTCTTAGTGACGTTGTTATCTACCTCAAGCAATCCGTGCGACTTACCAGGCTTAGGTGCCTGTAAGTTGAAGACGAGTCCAATCGGGCTCCCCTTTTCCCGTAGCGGGTTATTAGGGAGCTCGAATTTTAACCAGTTAATGCGACAAAATAAAGCGGAAAAATTGATCTAAATAGTGATAACAGCGTTTCAGTGATGAGACAGGACAAAGAAACTGCCTAACTCTTTGTCTTGTCACTATGCATTACAGTTCAATCGCTAAAATCTTCGATTTTCTTTGGTAGTTGTAGAGGTTTTGCTTTTGCGAAGGAAGAAAATCAACAGACATTTCATAGAAGCCTTGTTCGCGGAACCAATGCAGGCTGCGAGTCGTGAGAACGAAAATATGCTTAATCCCCTGAGCCTTCGACTGTAATTTGATGTGGTTGAGCAGCAAGACGCCACGGTTGCCATCACGATATTCTGGATGAATGGCGACACACGCCATTTCTGCCATTTTTTCCTGAGTGTATGGGTAAAGCGCTGCGCAGCCGATGATCAAGCCATCTTTCTCTATGATGGTGAACTGATGGATCTCTTGTTCAAGCTGCTCACGAGATCGCCTCACTAGCACGCGTTGCTCTTCGAGAGGGCGAATTAGATCTAGTATTCCGCCAATATCGTCAATGTCAGCCTGACGAACTTGCTCGGCACTCGCTCTTACGATTTGAGTACCGATACCATCTAAGGAGAACAATTCCTGAATCAAGGCGCCATCGACTTTATAGCTCACCAAATGGCTGCGTGGGACGCCAGCTCGACAGGCGGTTGTGGCTGCACGCAGAAAGCGGATAGTACCCGAGGCACTGTCTTCGCTATTGTCGCTGTCTTGTTCAAGTTTTTCGAGAAACTGCTCTGCTTCTCGCGGAAAGAGCTCTGCGACGGCATTGCCATTCTCATCAATGACCCCTTGCTCCGAACAGAAACCAATCAACTTATCGGCATGCAATTTGAGTGCAACTTGCGTTGCAACCTCTTCGGATAAAAGGTTGAAGGATTCACCGGTTACTGAGCTGGCAATTGGGCCAAGTAGCACAATGGAGCCTTGGTCGAGTGTACGGTTGATGCCTTCGACATCAATTCGACGAATTCGACCACTGTGGCAGTAATCCACTCCATCGTCGATACCAAGTGGCTGTGCAATGACAAAGTTACCACTGACGACATTAAGCTGAGTACCGGCCATAGGCGTATTGCCCAAACTCATCGACAGCTGGGCGGTAATGGCTAACTGAAGTTGTCCTGCGGCTTGCATGACGATATCTAGGCTAGTTTCATCGGTAATACGGACGCCTTTGTGATAGGGCGTATCATGCTGGAATCGGTCCAGAATTCGATTGATTTGCGGGCGCGCGCCATGGACGAGGACGATTTTGACCCCTAGGCTATGAAGCAGAGCCAGATCACTGATAATATTAGCAAAATTGTTATCAGCAACCGCTTCGCCACCCAGCATGATGACCATGGTTTTGCCACGGTGGGCATTCACGTATGGGGCTGATTGACGGAAGCCTTTGACTAAAGCGGTATTACGAATCTTCACTATTTATCCAATAAAGATGAATTTATATGTGATTATATTGCGATTTTATTCCTTTGACGGCAAGGGCTTTTTGGGATAGAGCGCCAAAAAACGTATCAACTCAATAGCTGGAGATATTTTTGAATGTTATAGGTGTGGTGAGAACCATACTTATTTCTAGCAAAGTTAAGTAATTAGGCTAACACTTAACGTAATAAATAAACTTGTCATTAGCTGATTAATGAAGTTCAAAGTAGGCGTCAAATTTGAAGAAAAAGAAATTGTTAGAGCGTGGAGTATTGGTTGCTGCTGTTGTGCTGGCCGTGGCTGCCATCTTTGTATCCAAAGCTCTCTACGACCGATATCAGGATATTACGCATCCTAATTCAATGGTTTATGGAACGTGGGTCGAACAGGGTGTGGCGCCTTACTCTGCAGACCGCTTCGTGCTCAATGAAACCGGTGTGGTGATTGACGGTGGTGTGGTTAACACGCGTTACCGCTTTAATGGGAGCTATGTTGAATTTCAGGTGGGCGAAGAAAAGCGTCGTTACCAAATTCTTAATCAAGGCTTCAGCCAGATGAGACTGATTTCTGAACCGCATTATCAGCCTATTTATCAATTGTCAGAAAAGTCCAAAAATAACATTCGTTAACGTCTATCTGATTGCGCTAACCGTTTGAGTTTGTCATCCTTTGTTACAGGCTTGAAAGGAATAAACCTGTGTTCAAAAAATATCTTCCAATTGTGGCAGCCAGTGTTCTGTTTGGCTGTGCACAACCGCACGATCGTGCTCAACAATATCTTGATGGTGAATTTAATTCGATTCTGAATAAAACCGCAGTTGTAGAATCGGACAAACCACGGGATTTCACTGAATTTACCAAACAATCTCAACAAGTCGTTGAAAACTCACCTTCTATGGCTCGGGTTTATCAGCCTTTGTATGAAAAGCTCAATGAATGGGTATTACAGAGTGGTGATCCTGCGCAATTAGCTGACTTTGGCATTCAAACTGCCCAGCTAGGTGGTGGTGATAAGCAAGGTAACGTCTTGTTCACTGGCTATTTCTCACCAGTAATGGAATTGCGTCACGAACCGAATGAAACCTACAAATACCCAGTCTATGGCAAACCAGAGTGTGACGCTGACTGCCCGACACGCGCTCAAATTTATGACGGTGCATTAGAAGGACAAGGGCTGGAATTAGGTTATGCGGCGAATATGATCGACCCATTCCTGATGGAAGTGCAGGGCAGCGGTTTTGTTCATTTTGAAGATGACGATACGCTGGAGTATTTTGCCTACGGTGGGAAAAACAACAAAGCTTACGTCAGCATTGGTAAGGTGTTGATTGAGCGAGACCAAGTCCCACGTGAAAAAATGTCGCTGAAAGCAATCAAAGAGTGGGTGATGGCAAATGATGAAGCGACCGTTCGTGAGTTACTTGAACAAAATCCATCTTATGTGTTCTTTGAGCCCCGAGCGGACGCTCCAGTAACAGGTACTGCTGGGATCCCATTACTGCCAATGGCATCCGTGGCGGGTGACCGTTCGATTTTCCCTATGGGAACACCTATTCTTGCTGAAGTGCCATTGCTCAATGCCGATGGCACTTGGAGTGGTGCACATCAGTTACGCCTACTGATTGTTCTCGATACCGGTGGTGCGGTGAAGCAGAATCACCTCGATTTATACCATGGTATGGGACCAAGAGCTGGCACTGAGGCGGGTCACTATAAGCACTTTGGCCGAGTCTGGAAGCTGGGGCTGGAAAACTCGTCCACTCAGGCTCCTTGGGCATTGCCTCCCGAGAAGTTACAATAGCTTTTTCTCATCTAGACTTTTTAATAAAGAGTGCGTATAAATCGCACTCTTTATTTTTGTACCATCACTCGGCGGAAGAACTGCACCATGCGCGAACTTGATACTCCGGCTTCAGACCACTACAACCAACGCTTTGGCGGCACACGTCGTCTTTATGGCAATAGCGAAGTGGAGATCCTTCGTGCCGCGCACGTTTGTGTGATCGGCATTGGTGGCGTAGGCTCTTGGGCGGTTGAAGCATTGGCTCGTACAGGTATCGGTGAGTTGACCTTGATTGATATGGATGACGTTTGTGTCACTAACATCAATCGTCAGATCCATGCCATGAGCGGTACGGTGGGGCAGAGTAAGATTGAGGTGATGGCCGAACGCGTTAAGCTTATCAATCCAGAGTGCAAAGTGAACCTGATTGATGACTTTATTACGCCAGACAACCAGCACGAGTACTTGTCAAAAGAGTTTGATTACGTGCTTGATGCGATCGACAGCGTGAAAGCGAAAGCTTCACTGCTGGCGTATTGTCGTAGCAACAAGATTAAAGTGATCACTATCGGTGGTGCAGGTGGGCAAGTCGATCCAACCCAAATTCAAGTTGCTGACCTGACCAAAACCATCCAAGACCCATTGGCGAAAAAAATTAAAGATACTTTGCGTCGTCACCATAATTTCCCCAAGAATCCGCAGCGTAAATTTGGCATTGAGTGCGTATTTTCAACGGAACAACTGAAATACCCTCAGCCAGACGGCAGCGTGTGCGGTGTTAAATCCACTGCGGAAGGGCCAAAACGTATGGACTGCGCGAGTGGATTTGGAGCGGCGACGGTTGTCACCGCAACGTTCGGCTTTGTGGCGGTCTCGCGCATCGTCGAGAAGCTGATTCAGAAATACCGTAAATAGTTCGTTTGGAGATTCTTATGTCCTCATTTCCACAGTCACCTTTTGGCACTGATATTCAAGCAGAAGACATCGTTACGACTATGCAAGGCTTTAAAGGCTGGGAAGACCGTTACCGTCAGGTCATTCAGTGGGGAAAGAAACTTCCTGCGATGCCTGATGAATTGAAATCTGAGCAAGTCACGGTTTCAGGCTGTGAAAGCCAGGTTTGGCTGGTGAGTGAAAGCCTTGATGGTGTGTGGCATTTTTGCGCTGACTCCGACGCACGTATTGTGCGAGGCCTTATTGCGCTCGTTATGGCGGCTTATGATGGCAAAACCAGCGCAGAAATTCAGGCATTCAATATTGATGAGTACTTTGAAAAGTTGGGTCTCATTGCCCATCTCAGCCCATCGCGAGGCAATGGTTTAAAAGCGATTGTTGAACAGATAAAACAAGTCTCCCGCTAACCGCAACCCGCCGATTTGGCGGGTTGATTGTTTCTGTATAAAATTTAATCACTGAGATATTAATGCCTTAAAAAATACAGGGTGTTAGACCTCTTGTTGTCGCTGAATAAAGGCTGTACAATTCGCGCCCTTAATTAATGTTACGTCGTTTCGTGAGGCCACATGACCACTGAAAAAATCAATCTACTCGACTTTGATCGCCAAGGAATGCGCAAGTTTTTTGCTGAAGAGCTTGGTGAAAAAGCATTTCGTGCCGAGCAGGTGATGAAGTGGATCTACCATTTTGGTGTCGATGACTTCGAGAAGATGACCAACATTAACAAGAAGCTGCGTGAGAAGCTGATCCATCGCTGTGAGATTAAAGCCCCTGTGGTGGCGGAAGCTCAACACTCTTCAGACGGCACAATTAAGTGGGCGATGAAGGTTGGCGACCAGGACGTAGAAACGGTTTACATTCCTGAAGATGATCGTGCGACTTTGTGTGTGTCGTCTCAGGTTGGTTGTGCATTGGAATGTAAGTTCTGTTCAACCGCTCAGCAAGGCTTTAACCGTAACCTGAAAGTCTCTGAGATTATTGGTCAGGTATGGCGTGCAGCACGTGAAATCGGTTTGGAAAAAGAGACAGGCCGTCGTCCTATCACTAACGTTGTGATGATGGGTATGGGTGAGCCACTGCTAAACATGAAAAACCTGATCCCAGCATTGGAATTGATGCTGGATGATCTAGGTTTTGGTCTATCTAAACGTCGCGTCACGGTATCGACTTCTGGTGTGGTATCGGGTCTGGATCAAATGACTGGTCAAATTGATGTCGCGCTGGCGATTTCTCTTCACGCACCAAACGACAAGTTGCGCAGTGAAATCATGCCAATTAACGACCGTTGGGATATTCAAGATTTCTTAGCATCTGTGCGTCGTTACATCGCTTCTTCCAACGCGAACCGCGGTAAAGTGACCGTGGAATACGTGCTACTGGACCATGTAAACGATGATATGGACCATGCGCGTGAATTGGCTGAACTGATGAAAGATACGCCGTGTAAGATTAACCTGATTCCGTTTAACCCTTATCCGGGTTCTCCTTACAAAAAGCCAAGCAACTCACGCATTGACCGTTTCCAGAAAACACTAATGCAATATGAGCATACGGTGACGGTTCGTAAAACGCGTGGTGATGATATTGATGCCGCATGTGGTCAGTTGGTCGGTGATGTGATTGACCGTACCAAACGTACCGCGATGATTCGAGCAGCCAAAGGCGACACCATCGCAGTAAAAGCAGTTTAATTGAGTGTTTTGACGACAAAGCCAGGGCTCAGCTCTGGCTTTTTTGTAAATTGGTGTTGCTAAATAATGTCAAAATCAGGAAAAACCTTGAGCTGCTTGTAATTTATGCGCCTTTTCTATGTTGTTTCATCTCTGATATCTATTAGAATTAAACTTTAGTGCTTTAGAGGTAATACCTCTGCGATTGAGTGAAGTACTTTTATGCAATTTGGTGAGGCAATATCCTCAAAAATTTTGGATTTTGAACAAAACCAGCACAACTAACGAAAAACGATAAACGTGCGATTGGCTCAGAATCCCCTGAAAAGAGACGTTAAAACATTATGAGTGTTGAACAGCAAACACCAGTACAAGAAGAGAATAAAATCGAAGCGGGTACGATTTTAAAACAAAAACGTGAAGAGCTCGGCCTGACGCAGCAACAAGTGGCGGATCGACTACGTTTGCGTCGCTCCATCATTGAAAACATCGAATTGAATCAATTTGAAAGTGAACAGGTGGCGACCTTTACTCGTGGTTACCTGCGCTCTTATGCACGTGTCGTGGGCATTAAAGAATCTGTGGTGTTGTGCGCATTAGATGATTGTGGTGAAGCGCAGCACGAAGAGCATGAGATGCAAAGCTTTTCGCAGAAGACCAATAAAGAAAAACACGATAGCCGCATTATGACTCTGACATGGGGCATTTTTGCCATTATTGTCGGTATCTCTTCCGTTTGGTGGTGGCAAAATCAAGAAAACAGCGCAGTTGAGCTGACCACTGCAACGGAACAAGAAATGAAAATCGAGCAAGAGCTGGCTGAAAACAATGAGCTAGATTTTGCTGCGGTTGAGCCAAGCCTGATTAATGAATCACCAGAAGGCCAGCAAGTGGTTGAACAGCCACTTGAAGAGGTCACTACTCCGGTTGAAACAGCAACGGCTGAGCCTGAAATCGTTGAGCAGCCAACTGAAGTTGTCCAAGCAATTACTGAGCCTGCTGAACCTGAAGTCGTCACGGAGCCAGTCACTGAACCGGTTGTTGCCGCTGAGCCGAACCAACCAGAGAAAGAAACCGAAAATTCTTCTGAACCCGTTGTCGCCAACCTCTTAGAAATGTCTTTCAGCGATGACTGTTGGATTCAGGTGAAAGATGCGACAGGTAAAACACTGGCGACAGGTATTAAGAAAGCCGGTCAGGATTTACAAGTGAGCGGTGAAAGGCCTTATAACGTGATTTTGGGTGCCCCAGAAAACGTTTCAATGACATTATCAAGTGAACCTGTCGACCTTTCTGGGTATACTTCAGGCAAAGTAGCAAGATTCACCTTACCTTAGAAATAAATATGCAACACGAATCTCCTATCAAACGTCGCCCATCGACTCGTATTTACGTGGGCGATGTGCCTATTGGTGACGGTGCTCCGATTGCAGTGCAGTCAATGACTAACACCAGAACAACAGACGTCGAAGCGACTGTTGCACAAATAAAATCACTGGAAAATGTCGGTGCTGATATCGTTCGAGTGTCAGTTCCTACTATGGATGCGGCTGAAGCCTTTAAGCTAATTAAGCAGCAGGTCAACATTCCGCTGGTGGCTGATATTCACTTTGACTACCGTATAGCGCTGAAAGTTGCTGAGTACGGTGTTGACTGTCTACGTATCAACCCGGGTAATATCGGTAACGAAGATCGTATCCGTTCAGTCGTTGATTGCGCGCGCGATAAGAATATTCCTATCCGTATTGGTGTGAACGGTGGTTCTCTGGAAAAAGATATCCAGATGAAATACGGCGAACCAACGCCTGAGGCTCTGGTAGAGTCTGCAATGCGTCATGTCGATATTCTGGATCGTCTTAACTTTGACCAGTTTAAGGTCAGTGTAAAGGCGTCAGATGTTTTCCTTGCTGTGGATTCGTATCGCTTGTTGGCGAAGAAAATCGATCAGCCGCTTCACTTAGGTATTACCGAAGCGGGCGGCGCTCGTGCGGGCTCTGTGAAGTCTGCGGTTGGTCTGGGTATGCTATTGGCAGAAGGTATCGGTGATACGCTGCGTATTTCTCTGGCAGCTAACCCGGTTGAAGAGATCAAAGTTGGCTTTGATATTCTTAAATCTCTGCGTATTCGCTCCCGTGGTATCAACTTCATTGCTTGCCCAAGCTGTTCACGTCAGGAATTTGATGTGATTAGCACGGTTAACGCGTTAGAAGAGCGTCTTGAAGACATCATTACTCCGATGGACGTGTCTATCATCGGTTGTGTCGTCAATGGCCCGGGTGAAGCAGAAGTCTCTCACCTCGGTCTTGCTGGCAGCAACAAGAAAAGCGCATTCTATGAAGACGGTAAACGTCAGAAAGAGCGTTTCGACAATAACGACCTTGTTGACCAGCTAGAAGCTAAAATTCGTGCAAAAGCTTCAACATTAGATGAAGCGAACCGCATCGACGTAAAAGTAAAAGATTAATCTCAACGTAACCAAAATTACGGTAAATATTGTGGCAAAGAAAATCCAAGCAATTCGAGGCATGAACGACTGCCTTCCAACTCAATCACCACTGTGGCAAAAACTTGAAAACGCAGTGAAGAATGTAATCAGCGCATACAGTTACAGCGAAGTGCGCATGCCAATCGTTGAGATGACTCATCTATTTAGCCGTGCTATCGGTGAAGTCACGGATGTGGTTGAAAAAGAGATGTACACCTTTGACGATCGCAATGGTGACAGCCTGACTCTTCGTCCGGAAGGGACTGCTGGTTGTGTGCGCTCTTGTATTGAGAACAGCCTGATTGACCGCTCTGAGCAGCGTCTATGGTACATGGGACCAATGTTCCGTCATGAACGTCCACAGAAAGGCCGCTACCGTCAATTCCACCAGTGTGGTGTAGAAGTATTTGGTCTAGATGGTCCAGATGTCGATGCTGAACTTATCATGATGACAGCACGTCTGTGGCGTGAGTTGGGTATTGATAAACACGTTCGTCTTGAGCTGAACTCTATCGGTTCTCTTGAAGACCGTGCTAACTACCGCACAGCTTTGATTGCCTTCCTTGAGCAACACATCGATGTTCTGGATGATGACTGCAAACGTCGTATGCACACAAACCCGCTGCGCGTTTTGGATACTAAGAACCCTGACGTTCAGGCGATTCTTGGTGATGCGCCACGTCTTTCAGATTATCTTGGTGAAGAGTCCAAACAACATTTTGCTGGTCTTTGTGAACTTCTTGACGCTGCAGGTATCGAATACACAGTAAATGAGCGTCTGGTTCGTGGTCTTGATTACTACAACCGCACGGTATTTGAGTGGATCACGGAAAGCTTAGGGGCTCAAGGCACGGTATGTGGCGGTGGCCGTTATGATGGTCTAGTCGAACAGTTGGGCGGTAAAGCAACGCCAGCTGTCGGTTTTGCAATGGGTCTTGAGCGTCTGGTTCTCATGCTAGAAACACTAGAACTGACAGACGTTCGCCGCTCTGTTGATGTCTACATGGTTACTGCGGGCGAAGGCACTATGATGGCGGGCATGAAGCTGGCTGAGTTACTACGTGAGCAAGTTCCAGGCATTCGTGTGATGAACCATTTCGGTGGTGGTAACTTTAAGAAACAATTTAAGCGTGCCGACAAGGTAGGTGCAGCAGTGGCGCTGGTTCTTGGTGAAAACGAAGTAGCAGATAACACTGTGGTACTGAAAGACCTGATTGGCGGCACTCAAGAAACTTACGGCCAAGCAGACGTTGCAGCTAAGCTGGCAGAGTTGGTTTAAACGCATTCAAATTTGAAGTAGTGATTCTAGTCACCACTTTTTAGATTTAAGAGGACAGGAAGTGGAACTCTACGATACTGAAGAACAACAAGTAGAAGCGATCAAAGATTGGTGGAAAGAAAACGGTAAAGCGGTCATTTTCGGCGCGGTTATCGGTCTGGGTGGCCTATTTGGTTGGCGCTACTACCAAGATTCAGTGACAGCAGCTCAGGAAGCTGCGTCTGAAAGTTATACCAAGGCTGTTCAGGAACTGGCGGCCAAAGGTGCTGAAGGCGAAGGTGCGGTTCAGAGCTTTATTGATGGTAACAAAGAAACTCAGTATGCAGTCCTTGCAGCTCTTCAACTAGCGAAAGTGCAGGTTGAAGCGGGCAGCTTAGATGAAGCACTTGCGCAGCTTGAATGGGCAAAAGCAGCGACTGAAGACCAAGCACTAATTTCTGTTATTTCTTTCCGTCTTGCTCGCTTGAAAGCAGAACAGGGTGAATTTGATGCGGCTGTTTCTGAACTAGCTGCAATTAATGATGAAAGCTGGGCTGGACGTGTTGCTGAGCTGAAGGGGGATATCCTTCTTCGTAAAGGTGATGCGGAAGGTGCGTACGCAGCTTATACCGAAGCACAGCAAGCGGATGATGCAAGTCAGACTATACAAATGAAACTGGACGACCTGGCGAAGTAATGGTGCTGTGCATGAATAAAATGCTGAAAAAAGCCCTCACTGCGGCGGCCATTTTGGGTGTTCTTGCTGGCTGTGCCAGTGAAGAAGATACCATTATCATGGCGCCAGTGCCTCAGGTTGACAGTGAATTCACTCCGAAGAGTGAATGGAGTGCCAGTGTTGGTGATGGCGTATCAAACTACTTCTCTAAATTGTCTCCTGAATATGCTTATGACAAAGTCTTTGTTGCAAGCCGTGAAGGTATTGTGAAGGCACTGAGCCCTGAAAATGGCAGTACCTTGTGGCAACAAGATCTTGAACAGAATGTTCCCGCTCGCTTATCTGGTGGCATCACTGCAGGTTACAGCCAAATTTTTATTGGTAGTGAAAACGGTCAGGTGATTGCCCTGAACGAAGAAACAGGTGAAGTTAACTGGCGTGTAGATGTTGAAGGTGAAGTGCTAGCGGCACCTGCGACGGAAAGCAACTTAGTTATTGTTCACACTGCAACGGGTATGTTGATTGCTCTGGATCAGGCAACCGGTGATACCAAGTGGACCATCAGCACAGAAGTGCCAAGTCTGACTCTGCGCGGTAACAGCGCTCCTGTGACGGTATCTGGCGGTGTATTCTGGGGAACAGCGAATGGTCGTCTAGCGGCTGCGATTGCAGAGCGTGGTCAGCTGATTTGGCAACAGCCTATCGGTACGCCACAAGGAGCAACAGAAATCGATCGTCTAGTCGACGTTGATGCTTCTCCACTGGTTCTTGGTAGCACACTGTATATTGTTGGTTATAACGGTCAGTTGACCGCTATTGATCTGCGCTCGGGTAAGTCAGTCTGGAAGCGTAAATACTCGTCATCTACTGATCTTGCCAGCGATGGTGGTCGTCTGTTTGTGGTGACAGATAAAGATTATCTGGTTGCCGTTGATGCACGCAGTGGCACAGAGCTTTGGAGTAACGAGCAACTTGAACACCGTCTATTGACCGCACCGGCACTCATTGATGGCTATGTGGTTGTGGGCGATAGCGAAGGTTATCTGCATTGGCTTGACCGAGATACTGGCGAATTTGTTGCACAGCAGCAAATCAACAGCAGCGGTTTCGCAGTTGCGCCAATTAATGTGCCAGATGGCTACATTGCAGTAACACGTAATGGCGATGTAAAGAAACTGAGCATTACCAAGTAATCGTGTGATATAATTCACATTCGGCTCCTGGCTGGCAACAGTTGGGAGCCGTTTTATTGGATAGAACAAAAGAAAATCTGTAGTTATAGGTAAACACTGGTATTGGGATTAGTCATTACCTATAACTACATAGAAAGTATATTGTAGAGGTTGTTATGGTACCTGTTGTTGCTCTGGTAGGGCGTCCAAACGTTGGTAAATCAACGTTGTTTAATCGACTGACTCGCACGCGTGACGCATTAGTCGCGGACTTCCCTGGCTTAACTCGTGACCGTAAATATGGCCAAGCTAAGCTTGGTGAACACGAATTTATTGTTATTGACACTGGTGGTATCGACGGTACTGAAGAAGGTGTTGAAACTAAAATGGCTGAACAGTCGCTTGCGGCGATTGATGAAGCTGATGTTGTACTGTTTATGGTGGATGGCCGTGCCGGTCTAACTCCATCTGACATCGCGATTTCTAATCACCTGCGTAAGATTGAAAAGCCTTCAATGCTTGTCGTTAACAAAGTTGATGGCATTGATGCGGATGCAGCTTCGGCTGACTTCTGGCAGCTAGGCGTTGAAAGCATGTACCAGATTGCTGCGGCACATGGCCGTGGTGTGGGTGCATTGATCGACCGCGCACTAAACCCATTTGCTGAGAAAATGGCGGAAGAAGCACGAGGTGAAATCGAAGATCTGACAGACTTCATTGACGAAGATGAAGAGAAGCTTGATTACACTGAAGAAGAAGCAGAAGCGGAATTTAAGCGTCTTCAAGATCAACCAATCAAATTGGCGATTATCGGTCGTCCAAATGTTGGTAAATCGACGCTAACCAACCGCACCCTTGGGGAAGAGCGTGTAGTTGTGTATGACATGCCGGGCACGACTCGTGACTCTATCTACATTCCGATGGAGCGAGACGGTCGAGAGTATGTTCTTATCGATACTGCGGGTGTCCGTCGTCGTAAGCGTATCAACGAAACAGTAGAGAAGTTCTCCGTTGTTAAGACTTTGAAAGCTGTAGAAGATGCTAACGTTGTACTACTTGTTATCGATGCACGCGAAAATATCTCAGACCAAGATCTTAGCTTGCTTGGCTTTGCATTGAACGCGGGTCGTTCGATTGTAATTGCCGTTAACAAGTGGGACGGCTTGGATATGGACGTTAAAGAACACGTTAAGAAAGAACTTGATCGTCGTCTTGGCTTTGTTGACTTCGCTCGTATTCATTTTATTTCTGCTCTTCACGGCACTGGTGTTGGCCACTTATTCGAGTCTGTTCAAGAAGCGTATAAGTCAGCGACCACTCGTGTGGGTACTTCGGTTCTGACTCGTATCATGAAAATGGCGACCGAAGATCACCAGCCACCATTGGTTCGTGGTCGTCGCGTGAAGCTGAAATATGCACACGCAGGCGGTTATAACCCACCAATCGTGGTGATTCACGGTAATCAGGTTAATGAACTGCCGGATTCTTACAAGCGCTATCTGATGAACTATTACCGTAAGTCATTAGAGATCATGGGCACGCCAATTCGAATTCAATTCCAAAACAGCGATAACCCATTTGAAGGTAAGTCAAATAAGATGACCTTGTCTCAAGAGCGTAAACGTAAGCGCTTGATGAGCATGATGAAAAACCGCAAGAAATAATATAGAACAACAAAAAGCGCCTTTAAATAAGGGCGCTTTTTTTATACAGGATAGCTAGATGTCTGTTACACCTACAATTACACGCTTTTGTCACGATACGTGGCAGCTTATTTCTCAGGTTCAACGCGTTGAATTGGGACAAGATTACCTTTACCTCATCACCGAAATGACCCCGTTCCATCCCGTAAGCCATATCTGGCCTGATCATCCAGCGGATAAAGGAACCATTGACGGTCACGTGGTGATTGATTGTTTGGTTGGCGCTGTTGAACTCAGCAGTGATGAGCTCTACGTTGGCAGTGCAATCCCAGTCAAACGCGATGAAGAGGGATGGGCATTTGTTGTTGTGCATTGCCTATATAAATCGGTCACAGGCCTTGAGGTTCAGCAGGAGGTCACACTTGTTGTAGACAAACCGTATCAGCAAGCACTGAGTCGTGGACACAGCGCCGGGCATATCGCCTATTTAGCGCTTAACAAAGTGTTAGTGGAAAATGGTTACTGGCGCAAAGAGGCAGATCGTAAAGACCCACACGGCTACTACGACTTTAACAGCTATGCCCAAGAGACAAGCTTTGTGAGTGAAGATAAGTGTATCGATACATACCGTCTTGGAAAAACACTGCGCAAGCGAGGGCTAAACAGTGCAGACATGCTGGCTGATTTAGAAAAGATACAATCCTGGGTTAACCAGCAGATAGCACAATGGTTAACTGTCGATGCTGATATCGAGATAAAATGCTGTGGCGATGCGTTAACAGATTCACGTTATTGGCGATGTGATCTTGGAGAACAGAACCTTGCTGAAATCCCTTGCGGTGGTACACATGCTAAAAACCTCAATGAATACAAAGGCATTGTGGTTAATTTGATTCAAATTGATGCGCAAAATATTGAAATGCACACTAATGTAATCGCGGTATAATTAGAATGCGATCATTTTATTAAATTCTAAATTCCTGAATTTTTGTTTTTTATTTGGGTTTTAATCTTGTTTTAAATTCAAAGACAGCACATGTAACTTATGCTTTCGGTGTGTGGTTATATAAATATTCTTTTGAGGGGTGATCGCTGATCAAAATGGATTTAGCCGATGATCTCATGAAGATCTTTACCCCATAATATAGATGTCAACTCGATAATCAATTATTCAGTATGCTAGTGTGGCTAAGGTCTGATTATAAAATGACCTTATATGTTACTTTGTTCTGTTAATAATAAAAACGAGTCAGCCTTATGAGTTATAACCGACTTCTGCATGCCCACAGAGAGGTCAATAAGTTGCTCACCAAGCTTGCATTAGGAATGGGGAAAGCAGAACTCAATCGCAGAGTGGTTGATCTGTCCGAGCATTGGTTTGGTGAACGCCGTGCGTCCATTTTGCGTCTTGATGAGCCGACACAACAATTGCATTTGGAATATGCGCCTAGTTTGCCTGATTTCTACAATCAGGCGATAGAAGGGGTTGAGATTGGGGAAAGAGTCGGCTCTTGTGGTGCAGCGGCTTTTCTCAAGCGAACGGTTGTGGTGGAAGACATCAATCACCATCCTAACTGGGCGCCTTTTCTCTCTATTACTGAAAAAGCTAACCTTCGTGCTTGCTGGTCGGTACCTATATTAGCGAATGATAAGACTGTGATGGGGACATTTGCGATATACAGCTCGCAACCTTCTAAGCCAAGCGAAGAAGAGCTGGAAGTTCTAGAAATGTTGGCTTCTCTTTACGCTGTCGCGTGGGAAAAATATCAGCTTGAACAGCAGCTTCACTATCACGCTAGTTATGATTGCTTAACAGGTTGTCTGAATCGACGAGCGTTGCTTCAGCGAGCCTCTGATTGTCTCAACACCAATTTAACTTACGTCGCATGCTTCTTTGCCGATATTGATAAGTTCAAGCAGATCAATGACAAGAATGGACATGAAGCAGGGGATGTTGTGTTAACAGCAGTTGGCCACGCTTTCAAACACTGTTTTTCAGAGTCAGGCATTAGTGGACGCTATGGTGGCGATGAGTTTGTCGCGTTTGCGTTTTCAGATGATGAAGAAGCTCTCCGGACCCTGCATACCGAGCTCAGAGAAAGTTTGGCAGAGATTACTCCACTGCATACGATTGAAGTCAATGTGAGTGTCGGGTTGTCTATTGTGAATATTGAACGCCTAGACTCTATCGAGTGCTTGATTAAACAAGCGGATAAGCAGATGTATCAGATTAAGCATCACCACTGAGAGTGACCTAGATCATAGTATCTGGAGTGCCTCAGAATATAAGCTCTCAGTAGAAGCATCGAGTAAGAGAATTCAATATGAATCCGTGTCCAGTATGTCAGAAAGAGCTAGAGTGGCAAGGTCACTACCACTGCAATGACTGTGCGAGTGATTACATCAAGGTTGGCTACTGCCCTGAGTGTGAAGACAAGCTAGAAAAATTACAGGCTTGTGGTTCCGCCAGCTATTTTTGTCACACTTGTAACGAACTTAAGTCGAAGTCCAGAGTTGGCTTTCAGTTCATTAAACAGGCTTAAACGACGGTAGAATGTATCTCTCCGTCAGATAAACGGGTGACCAGAGTATCACCCGTTTTTGTCTCGGCTGCTTTAGTCAGCACCTTACCTGATACATCTTGAGTGATGGAGTAACCACGCTTTAATGTCGCGAGCGGGCTGACAGTATCCAGTTTCTCGGCGGCCAGTGCGAGTTGGTGGCGAGAGTTAAGTAGCTTTCTTTCCATCGCATCCATCAGAGTTTGCTCAAGTCTTTGTAACGACAGCCTCTGCTCATTGAGTCGCGCCACTGGAGAATGGAGCTGGAGTTTGTATTGCTGGCGTTCTACATTATGGCTTCGAGTTGACAGGTAGCGTTCCATTGAGCGTTGCAGACGAACAGACAACTCGTCGAGCTGTTGGCTCTGTCTCTGAAGTTGATGAGACGGGTGTTGACGTTCTAGTCGGTGCTGTAGCGTCGACGTGGCTTGTTTATGCTTGGTCAGATAATGACGAATAGCGCTATGAAGTTTATGCTGACGAGTATTGATGGCTTGCGCTTTATGGCTGTTATCTCGGCTGACTAATTCTGCTGCAGCTGACGGCGTAGGTGCACGCATATCGGCAACAAAGTCGGCGATAGTCACATCGATTTCATGTCCAACAGCACTGATAATAGGTATCTGGCTGGCTGCAATTGTACGTGCGACAATTTCGTTGTTGAAACACCAAAGATCTTCCAAAGAACCGCCGCCTCGACCAACAATCAACACGTCACATTCGTTGCGACTATTCGCACAACCTATCGCCTGTGCGATCTGAATGGCCGCATCCTCTCCTTGAACTAGTGTCGGGTAAACCACGACAGGTAACGAAGGATCACGCCTCTTAAGGACATCAAGAATATCGAATAGGGCAGCGCCGGTTTTGGAGGTCACTACGCCAACGCGTTTTGGGTGCTCCGGCAATGTTTGTTTGCTGGTTTGGGCAAACAAACCTTCACTGGCCAGCTTCATTTTCAGTTCTTCAAACTGCTGCTGAAGTCGGCCATCACCCTCAGGCTGCATACTTTCGATAATAAGTTGGTAGTCACCACGAGGCTCATACAATGACAGACGAGCTTTGACTAAAACCTGATTGCCATTCTGAGGTTTAAAAGTCACTCGGCGATTGTTGCCACGGAACATGGCGCACTTAACCTGAGCACGGGAGTCTTTGAGAGTAAAATACCAATGGCCTGAAACGGGCGCAAAGAAGTTTGAGATTTCGCCGACCAACCACACAATACCCATTTCATTTTCTAGTAATAGGCGAACTTCAGAATTAAGACGAGATACAGTGAAGATGTTTTGATTGGTCAGAGATGACACAGCTAATCTCATAGGCGTGAGTATGGAAATTAGCGGCAATATAATACATAGCAAGGGGGTAATTGCAAGAAAAAAATTAAAAAAACTTGTGGTCAAGCGATTGCGTTAGCCGTATAATCCGTCCGCAATATCTAATCCAAATGCAGCCTAGCTTCTCCGCTAACTGCCCTCATTATGCGAAACGATGAGACCGGATTGTTCTTTTACTCCTCAAATTGTGAGATATTGCAAATGCTAAGAATTGCCAAAGAAGCGCTGACATTCGACGATGTTCTGCTAGTGCCAGCACACTCCACCGTTCTCCCAAACACAGCTGATCTTCGCACTCAGCTGACGAAAAATATCACCCTTAACATTCCGATGATTTCTGCCTCTATGGATACCGTGACGGAAGCTCGTCTGGCTATCGCTCTAGCGCAGGAAGGTGGCATTGGCTTTATCCACAAAAACATGTCGATTGAGCAGCAAGCTGAAATGGTTCATCAGGTTAAGATTTACGAAGCTGGCGTGGTTTCACATCCGGTTACTGTAAACCCTGATGCAACAATTGCAGATGTTGTGGCTCTAACAGAAAAGCATGGTTTTGCAGGTTTCCCTGTTGTAACTGATAACAATGAGTTAGTTGGTATCATCACTGGCCGTGACGTTCGTTTCGTAACTGACCTTTCTAAGAAAGTTGAAGTTGTTATGACACCCAAAGAGCGTCTGGCGGCAGTAAAAGAAGGTGCAACTCGTGAAGAAGTGCAAGAGAAAATGCATGAAGCACGTGTTGAGAAAGTACTGGTTGTGAATGATGAGTTCCAACTAACCGGTATGATTACAGCAAAAGATTTCCATAAAGCAGAACGTAAACCAAACGCATGTAAAGATGCGCAAGGTCGTCTACGCGTTGGTGCAGCAGTTGGTGCTGGTGCAGGTAACGAAGAGCGTGTTGCAGCCCTGGTTGAAGCGGGTGTTGACGTTCTACTTATCGACTCTTCTCATGGCCATTCAGAAGGCGTTCTAAACCGTATTCGTGAAACTCGTGCGGCTTACCCAGATCTAGACATCATTGGCGGTAACGTTGCAACGAGTGCAGGCGCTAAAGCGCTGATTGAAGCGGGTGTCAGTGCGGTTAAAGTGGGCATCGGCCCAGGCTCTATCTGTACCACTCGTATCGTAACTGGCGTAGGTGTTCCTCAGGTTACTGCTATTGCAGATGCGGCAGAAGTTGCGAACGAATACGGCATTCCAGTTATTGCGGATGGCGGTATCCGTTTCTCTGGTGATATCTGTAAAGCTATCGTTGCTGGCGCATCATGTGTGATGGTTGGTTCAATGTTCGCTGGTACAGAAGAAGCACCAGGTGAAGTCATTCTATACAACGGCCGTTCTTACAAAGCTTACCGTGGTATGGGTTCTCTGGGCGCTATGTCTCAAGGCTCATCTGACCGTTACTTCCAGTCTGATAATGCTGCCGACAAACTTGTTCCTGAAGGTATCGAAGGCCGTATCGCATACAAAGGTCGCCTGAAAGAGATCGTTCACCAACAAATGGGTGGTCTACGTTCAAGCATGGGTCTTACTGGCAGTGCAACCGTTGAAGATATGCGTACTAAAGCTGAATTTGTACGTATTTCGGGCGCTGGCATGAAAGAGTCTCATGTACACGACGTTCAAATTACCAAGGAAGCACCAAACTACCGTCTAGGTTAATTTTTACTGTTGTAAAAATAAAACCTATACACCTGACGTAAACGTTTGCTTTTTTCCTTGAAGCATTAATAAGAGGCGAGTACACTCGCCTCCGTTTTAATAACTTAGCTTATAAGACTGCTCAAAATGACTAAAAATATTCATGACCAACGTATTCTGATCTTGGACTTCGGTTCTCAGTACACTCAGCTAGTAGCACGCCGTGTACGTGAAATCGGTGTTTACTGTGAACTGTGGAGCTGGGACGTTGAAGAAGCGGATATTCGTGAATTCAATCCAGACGGTATCATCCTATCTGGTGGTCCAGAAAGCGTAACGGAAGACAACTCTCCACGCGCGCCTCAATATGTATTTGACTCTGGTGTGCCAGTACTAGGTGTATGTTACGGCATGCAGACTATGGCTGAGCAGCTAGGTGGTAAAGTTGCTGGTTCAACCGAACGTGAATTCGGCTACGCACAAGTCAAAGTTTCTGGTGAATCGGCACTGTTTAAAGATCTTGAAGCAACTCAAGACGTTTGGATGAGCCACGGTGACAAAGTGGTAGAAATTCCAGCGGACTTTGTAAAAGTCGGCGAGACTGACACTTGTCCTTATGCGGCAATGGCCAATGAAGAGAAGAAATACTACGGTGTTCAGTTCCACCCTGAAGTAACGCACACTAAGCAAGGCAAGCAAATGCTTGAGAACTTTGTCCTTGGCGTATGTGGTTGTGAAGGGCTTTGGACTTCTGAATCAATCATTGAAGATGCTGTTGCGCGTATCAAAGAGCAGGTAGGTGACGATGAAGTTATCCTAGGCCTATCGGGCGGTGTGGATTCATCTGTCGTTGCAATGCTGGTTCATCGCGCTATTGGTAACAAGCTAACCTGTGTATTCGTCGATAACGGTCTGCTTCGTCTAAATGAAGGTCAGCAAGTGATGGATATGTTCGGCGACCAATTCGGTCTGAACATCATCAAAGTTGATGCAGAAGAGCGTTTCCTTACGGCTCTTGAAGGCAAGTCGGACCCAGAAGAGAAGCGTAAGACTATCGGTCACGTATTTGTCGACGTATTCGATGAAGAATCTAAGAAGCTGAAAAACGCGAAATGGCTTGCTCAGGGTACTATCTACCCAGACGTGATCGAGTCAGCGGCATCTAAGACAGGTAAAGCACACGTAATCAAATCTCACCATAACGTTGGCGGTCTGCCAGACGATATGGAAATGGGCCTTGTTGAACCTCTACGTGAGCTGTTCAAAGATGAAGTTCGTAAGATTGGCCTAGAGCTAGGTTTGCCTTACAACATGCTTTACCGCCATCCATTCCCAGGTCCTGGTCTAGGTGTTCGTGTTCTTGGCGAAATCAAGAAAGAGTACTGTGACTTGCTACGTCGTGCAGATGCTATCTTCATTGAAGAGCTACATGCAGCGGATCTTTACAACAAAGTATCGCAAGCCTTCACGGTATTCCTACCTGTACGCTCTGTTGGCGTTATGGGCGATGGCCGTAAATACGACTGGGTCGTTTCTCTACGTGCAGTTGAAACGATCGACTTCATGACGGCACATTGGGCGCACCTACCATACGATTTCCTTGGTAAAGTATCTAACCGTATTATCAACGAAGTTGACGGTATTTCGCGTGTGGTTTACGACATTTCGGGTAAACCACCAGCGACGATTGAGTGGGAATAATCCTGTTCGTTGATGCAAAACGTTAAGAGCCAGCCTTCGGGCTGGCTTTTTTAATGGCTTAATAATTATATAGTGTAATGTTCTGATAAATTAACATTGCTCGCTGATGATGACAGTGTTATTGGATTCTATATCGGTGAATTATTTGGTGTTTTTGAAGCCAAAAGACATTTTTATTGGCCTAGACCGTTTCTTATTTCGTTGTAACTACAAAGTGACTCGCAACTTAACATCAGGTGAGTTCATTCACCGTGATTCTTGATCTGACTTTTTCTAATCTCTTTTCAGTTTTATAAAACAAGGAAAAGTGAGATGAAGAAAGTAAGTTACTTGGTCGCCGCCGTATCTTTGGCTGCTATGTCGTCCAGTTGGGCGATGACCAATATCCAACCTGACCCGCAGAATCCGAATGGTTATGTGGTTGCCCGCGCTGATATTCAGGCGGCAGAACAAGCACAAATTTCCGATCCTATGTACCAGATATGGTCTCAGGCACTTACTACAGCACCGAATAGCGTTGTTGAGGCGATTGAGCCCAACCTTGCCACTAATCCGGATAACGTTAAGCGCGCTGAACGTGTGTTCCCTCAGGCTGAGTGGGATTTTCTGACTAATATGGCTGCGCCTGAATATACTTATACCCGCTTCCTACGTGCGATTGGTAAGTTCCCTGCGTTTTGTGCTGAGTATACGGATGGGCGAGATTCGGATGCGATCTGTAAACGTTCGATCGTGACGGCATTTGCCCACTTCGCGCAGGAAACAGGGGGGCATATTGCCAAAGATAATGTGTCGGATAACCCATTAGGTCTTGAAGAGTGGCAACAGGCACTTGTACACGTGCGTGAAATGGGCTGGTCAGAAGGTCAGGAAGGCTATACCACTGGTTGTGGCCAGAACGATTGGCAAAACAAAAAATGGCCGTGTGCTGCTGGACAGGGTTATTTTGGACGTGGTGCTAAGCAGCTTTCCTACCACTTTAACTACGGCGCGTTTTCCGAAGCGATGTTTGATGGCGATGCGTCCGTCTTGCTCAATAACCCAGGCTTAGTTGCCGACTCTTGGCTGAACTTAGCCTCTGCGATCTGGTTCTTCTTAACGCCACAAGCACCGAAACCCGCCATGTTGCATGTGATTGATAAAACGTGGTCGCCTTCTCAACGTGAAATTGAAGCGGGGATTGGTTATGGCTTTGGCACCACGATTAACATCATCAATGGGGGCATTGAGTGTGGTGAGCAGAATAAAAATAAAGGTCAGCCCGTCAACCGCATAAGATATTGGGAAGGGCTGTCGTCTTATTACCAGATTCCAATCGAAGCCGATGAAAAGAATACCTGCTGGCAACAGACCCCATACGGCAGCCTTAACCTAAATGGTGCGACGGATGTGTTGTACACCAACTGGGATGGCAACTGGAAGTACTATGCTGATCGTCCGGGTGGCTATTCATTTGAGTGTGAATTAGTTGGATTCCAGACCGCTTACTCAGCGTTGGTTCCGGGTGACTACGAAAAATGTGTGACTAATTTGTACGGCTCTCACGCGAGTTGGCCTGAAGTGCGTGTCGTTGATCATCTAGACCCGGTTGACCCTGATCCAGGCACAGGAAAGACTTGGAGTGACACTAAGGTCTACAACACAGGCGATGAAGTCATCCATGAAGGGGCGACGTATAAAGCGAAATGGTGGACACAGGGTGATAATCCGAGTGCTGGTGGGCCATGGGAATTAGTTTCCGGAACGCCAACGGAACCAACACCTGAGCCTACGCCAGATCCAACTCCGAATCCTGACCCAACGCCTGATACCTTTATTCAGTGGCAAGCAGGTGTAACTCAGGTTGCTAACGGCGATAAAGTTACCCATGAAGGTAAATGTTTTGTCGCTAAAAACGGCCCGGGTGTTTGGGACACGCCAACCCAGTCGAACTGGTTCTGGGATGAAATCTCTTGCCAGTAATGTAAAAGGTTCATGACTCATTAACTAAGCTCCTGTAATAAGCAGGAGCTTTTTTATTTGCGACTACTAAGAACAATGAACAGTGGTTTCAAGCAACTGTTCATTCTATTGATGGCGTAGCCTGCCATTGCTTCTAGCTTTATGGGGCGGTTTTCGGAATCTTAGATTGCACATTCCAGATCTATCTTTTTTATCGAACGGAATTAAACTTCGCGCGTAAATTTTATTAATTTTTTTGAAAGGTGTGCAAAATGTCAACAAAACTGGCTAACCCAGCTCCACTTGGTCTGATGGGTTTCGGTATGACAACCATCCTGCTAAACATTCATAACGCAGGCTTCTTCCCAATTGACTCAATGATTTTGGCAATGGGTATTTTCTATGGTGGTCTGAGCCAAGTGATTGTCGGCATGATGTGCTTTAAACGTGGTGATACGTTTGGTACTACCGCGTTTACTTCTTATGGCTTGTTCTGGCTAACATTGGTTGGCTTGATTGTTATGCCTTACATGGGTTTACCAGCAAGCCCTGCACACTTTATGGGTTGGTACCTAGCTCTGTGGGGCATCTTCACGGGTTTCATGTTTATCGGCTCTCTTTGCTACCCAACAGCGAAGCAAGTGGTTTTCGGCTCGCTAACTATTCTGTTTTTCCTACTTGCCGCACGTGATTTCACGGGGAGTGAGCAGATTGGCACAATTGCAGGTTTTGAAGGTATTTTCTGTGGCGCAAGTGCAATCTACTTCGCGATGGCTCAAGTACTGAACAACGAATATGGCCGTACTATTCTTCCTATTGGTGAGAAAAAAGCATCTGTTGCAACAGAAGCTGTTGCAGCGTAAAGAATATTGCTTGCATGGCTAATGGCCGTGTTAGAAATATATTTGGGAACATAAGATGAAAGGGGTTAGCCATAGGCTAACCCCTTTTTTTACCACTGCTTTTTATCTTAGATATCCAAATTAGGTTGAAGGTTGCTCAACAGGTTTGGACTCTTCTTCTGCTGTAGGCTCTTTGCCTGTCTTACGACGGTATTTATCTTCCCAGTAATCTGCACCTTTGATGCCTAGTTTTACAGGGTTGAACGTGTACTCTTTCACGCCTTGTTTCTGCTGCTCTTCGTAATCATTTAGAGCCTTAAGTGCTGGCTTCGCCATGAAGAAGATAATCAGAATACCGACGATGTTTAGCCATGCCATCAGGCCAACACCCACGTCACCCATTGCCCATGCAAGGTTTGCAGTCTTAACTGTACCGTAGAACACAACGGCAATAAGTGCCAATTTCAGTACGAACATCAAGCCGTTAACTTTGATGTGGCGACGGATATAGGCCACATTTGTTTCCGCAATGTAGTAGTACGCAAGAATGGTTGTGAAAGCAAAGAAGAACAACGCAATCGCAATGAACGGCTTACCAATACCCGGTAATGCACTTTCAATTGCCATCTGAGTGAAGACTGGGCCGTTCGCCGCAATGTCAGCTGCTACGTTCTGAACTAGGAAACCTTCTGCGCCGTGTACGTTGTATGCACCTGTAATGATGATCATAAATGCAGTTGCAGAACATACTAGTAGCGTATCAATGTAGATAGAGAACGACTGTACCAGACCTTGCTGAGCTGGGTGGTCAACGCTTGCAGCTGCAGCTGCGTGAGGACCTGTACCTTGACCCGCTTCGTTTGAGTAAACACCACGTTTAACACCCCAACCGATAGCTGCACCAACACCTGCCATAGGTGTGAACGCATCACCAATGATCATTGAGAATACGCGTGGTACTTCACCGATGTTTAGAAGGATGATGATGAAGGCCGTTACGATGTAAGCCAGCGCCATGAAAGGAACCACGATTTGTGTGAAGTTCGCGATACGCTTAACACCACCGAAGATGATGAAGGCTAGGATTACGGAGATAATAGTACCTGTTAAGATTTTCGCAAAGCTGAATGTGCCGATCGCTGTCTCGATCATTGCACCTGAGCCAAACGCTGCTTCAACAGCATTACCAATACTATTTGACTGAACACCCGGTAGTAGGAAACCACAAGCGAAAATGGTCGCGATAGCGAAGATCCACGCGTACCACGTCTGACCCATTGCTTTCTCAATGTAGTAAGCAGGACCACCACGGAATTCGCCGTTGTCTTCTTCTTTATAAATCTGCGCTAGTGTTGATTCTGCGTATGCTGTTGCTGCACCAAAGAATGCAACAACCCACATCCAGAAGACTGCACCAGGACCACCGAAACCGATAGCCGCTGCAACACCTGCAATGTTACCTGTACCTACACGTCCAGAAAGTGAGACGGCGAGTGCCTGGAAAGAAGAAATGCCCTTGGACGAGCTTTTACCTGAAAGAAGCAGACGCCACATTTCACCGAAGTGACGAACTTGCACGAATCGCGTCATGATTGAGTAGAACAAACCAGCGCCAAGACACAAATAAATCAGTGCCGGACTCCAGATGATTCCATTCAGAAAATCAACTAATGACTGCATAAGTATTTTCCCTGTTTAGTTTTATAGTGGTGGTTTTCTGAACAGGATATTAACCTTTTTGTAACTCCGATGTTAACCAATTTATACTTTAAAGTTTGTTTGCGTGAGCTCAGGCACAAAATGCTAAATAAATGTTAACGAGTGGTGTTATTGTGGTGTGGAATTTCAATTTGCTTGAGAATTGAATTGATATGACTAAATCCACAGCGCACTTAGGAATATGCGCCGTGTTTGGTAGCTCGTTTTTTGTACTGTGAGTGTTGGTTCTTGCAGATATTTATACTATTTACCGTACCTATATGTACTTAGCTCTTTATATTTGAGGTTATTAGACCTTGTGATGACCTCAGTTAGAATATCGGCTGACCCACAGGCCATCGTCCAACCTAAGGTGCCATGACCCGTATTCGTGAACAGATTCTCGATCTTTGTCTCCCCAATAATGGGTGTCCCATCTGGTGTCATTGGGCGAAAGCCTGTCCAGTATTCTGCTTGAGTTAAGTCCGTGCCCTGAGGAAATAGGTTAGCAACGACATGATTTAAGGTCGCGAGTCGTTTGTCTGGTAGAGCTGGGTCAAATCCGGCTAACTCGGCTGTACCCGCGACGCGTATCCGGTTTTCAAATCGTGTGACCGCTACTTTATACGTTTCATCCATAATGGTTGATTGCGGAGCAAAGTCTCGATTGATCACAGGTAAAGTCAACGAGTAACCTTTCACGGGATAGAGTGGGATGTCTATTCCGATTTGTTCCAGAAGTTTTTTTGAATAACTGCCCATTGCGACCACAAACTTGTCGGCTTCGATTTCCCCCTGTGATGTCGCGACAGAGGTGACCTGATTGCCCTGAACATTCAAGCGTTGAATTTCAGTGTTAAACAGAAACTCGACGCCAGCGTTTTCTGCCATTGCCTGAAGTTGCTGGCAAAACAGATAGCAATCTCCTGTTTCGTCATCTGGCAGATAAAGCCCGCCAGTCAAAGTACCTTGAATATTGGCTAGCCCCGGCTCCTGAAGCAGACACTCCTTGGCATCCAGCAACTGATAGCGAGTGCCACTCTCTTCCAGTAAAGCAATGTCCTTCTCTACGGCTTCCAACTGTTTATGGTTGCGGAAAATTTGCAGTGTCCCTTGAGTGCGCCCTTGATAGTTGAGGTCGTATTGCTGGTTTAACTGCGCTAAACACTCTCGGCTACGATTGGCTATCGCCAACATACGGGCTTTGTTAATCCGGTACCTGTCCAGCTGGCAATTTTTCAGCATTTGACTGGCCCAATGGAGGAGGTCGGGGTTGAGGCTAGGTTTGATTTTTAGCGGAGCGTGTTCTTCTAATAGCCATTTCATTGCCTTGAGTGGCACACCAGGTGCAGCCCAAGGGGATGAATAGCCATAAGAGATCTGCCCGGCGTTAGCAAAGCTGGTTTCTTCCGCAGCGCGGGGCTGGCGATCAATGACGGTGACCTGGCAACCTGCTTGAGATAAATACCAAGCGCTGGTTAATCCCACCACACCACTGCCTAAGATAACGACTTTCACACTCGACTCCACAAATTAACGATTTTGCTAAGCGTGGTGGATTTACATCTGATTAACAATCGATAAGAATTAACAGTACTGTTTAGAAAAACTAAAAGCTTTTATGAAATCCGTCCTGCTTAATGGCATCAATCTGGTGTGCATCGTCGCTAAACACAGCAGTCTGACCAGCGCTGCCCGTGAACTCAATCTCACTACGGGTGCGGTCAGTCAGCAGCTGCAGGCGGTGGAAGAGCGCTTAGGTTTTAGTGTGTTTGAGCGTCACGCAAGAGGTATCCGCCTGACCGAAAAAGGGGATAAGCTGGTTCAGTCAGTGACGCCACATTTGGCGGCAATTGAGGACAATGTCTACAAATTGACGCATGTTACCGACAGTAAACAGATACGGCTTAAGCTCACTCCCTCTTTGGCCTTCAAATGGTTGGTGCCGCGTTTGGACGATTTTCAGAAGCGTCATCCAGAGATCCAGATTCACACATTTGCCGAAGGAGCGTTGGTGGACAGTGAGAGTCGAGACTTTGACATTGCCATTGATTATGGGCCTTTGCCTTACAAGTTGCCTCAAGCAGAACTGTTGATGGAAGAATCTCTATTACCTGTGATGAGCCCAGGGTACTTTCATCACTTTTCACACCTCTGTGCGACGGGTTCATCTGAAGACTGGCAGCAAGTCACTTTGCTTCATGACGCTATGCCTTGGAGCGATTCCGCGAAAGATCAGGAGTGGAAATACTGGGCCGCACAGCACAGTCTCGACTTCGACACTCATCAGGGCCACTTCTTTAATCGCACCGACATGGCGATGTCTGCGGCGGAAGCGGGGTTGGGAATTGCGTTGGCTCGAATGGCTCTTTTGGGAGATGAGCTCAATCAAGAAAGGCTAGTCGCGCCGTTTCCTGCCATTCGTGCCAATGCGGGCTATTTCATTATTACCCACCTTGATAATCCTCATACCCGATTATTTAAAAGTTGGCTGAAACAACAAAGCCTTATTGATTAAGTTGTAAATTGCGTTTGCGAGTGCATATGCACCCACTACACTTAATAGAGTCAGTAAGCGTCAGTTTGCTGACGTGCTTACGGGGCAGCGCATATGAAATCTACACAAGGCCAATGCAGCTATCAAAATCCTGATGGCTGGTGCTGCGATCAACCGTGTGGAGAGTCAGGACTATGTTACTGGCATGATCCCAAAGTCGATAAAAGCAAAGATGATATAAAAGACAAGGTTGAACAATGGGCCGCAGCGGGTAAACCTTTAGACGGATTTCAGTTGGCAAAAACGAACTTGGTTGATATCAATTTGGTCAATCGAGGTTGTAAAGAAGGCTATTCATGTCGCAACGTGGATTTTTACCGCGCGGATCTGACCGATGCACACTTTTTCGGTCTGGATTTGCGTGGCTCCTCCTTAATGAAATCAAAGATGTTGGGAGCAAATCTTCATTGTGCAAAGTTAGATAACTGCAACTTATTGGGAGCCGATCTCGGCCGGGCGAAACTGGAAAATGTTGAGTGGGGGACGTACCTCAAGCAAGAGCACCAGGCCAGGCAGGCGCGTAAAAAGCGAAAGTACAAAGAGTCTGCTTCTCTGTACCAAGAAGCGGAAGAAGTGTGTCGCAATATACGTAAACAGTGTGAAAAGCAGGGGCTGTTTGAGATGGCTGGCGATTTCTTCAAGCGAGAGATGCGTTTTCGTCGTTATCAGATGCCTAAGTTCAGCATAAAGCGGATCGTTTCTAAGGTCGTCGATCTGTTTTGTGGCTATGGCGAAGATCCAATGCGGGTTGTGGGCTTTTCCATTTTTCTGATATTGGTTTGTGCGATGGCGTATTTCTTTTTGGATACTACGGGCGCGCACCCGATATACGAAGATCTTAGCGGCTGGCAGTTCTACTTTTTTGAATTCCTCAACTCGCTCTACTTTAGCGTCGTTACGTTTACCACTTTGGGTTACGGGGATATCTCGCCCGTCGGGGTCGCGAGGTTTATCGCTGCCTTCGAAGCGTTTCTCGGCAGCTTTACCATGGCGTTGTTTGTGGTGGTGTTCGTGAAGAAAATGACGCGTTAGAGACTGCGATAATGTTGTACCAACCAGTTTTCAGCATCGATTTTATCCGCTTTAAACTGGTTGGAAAAGTGCTCGATCAGCGCAGATAAATACTCGCCAGAGTCACACATGGTATCAAACAATAAGTCTTGGGAAGCGGCCAATGGTCCAGCTTGAGGCTTTGCTTTGGCTGCCAGTAGCACAGGAACCATATACAGTTCTTTATTGAGAGTTGTGAGATCTTTCAACTGTCGGGCTGTCTGATAAACTCGGGCGCTCGAACTTGCCTTATAGTCAGTGCTCTCAAGCTCAAGTTGAATAACAAATACGATCCCACGATAAAGCACCACAGCGTCAATCTCTTCACTCTCTAGACCCATTGGTAAGCGTAATATCACTTGTCCGGCTAAATGTGGCAGCGCAGTTAGTTGCTTTCGCAGCAGGGCAATTTTGTCCAGCCACACTTGTTTCGTATCTGGCGTAAACAACGAGAGGTCTGTTATGTTGGCCGTATCCAGTTGACGACAAAAGGTATAAAGAGGCGTATTTAGCAGAATCTTCTCAGTCATGGCTTTCAAGGGTTTAGTGTGAATGCATTCACAGTATGATTAGGTTTTGAACACAATGCGGGTATTTATTGATAAGACATTAATTCCACATTTATTCGCTTGCCCAAGGAAGGTATATGAAAGACGAAACCTTATCAATTCACTTTGGTTATGAAACTGACCCAACCACTAAATCGGTTGCTACGCCTATCTATCAGACGGTTGCCTACGAGTTTGACAATGCTCAACATGGTGCTGATCTGTTTAACCTTGAAGTGCCGGGAAACATCTACACTCGGATTATGAACCCGACCAATGATGTGCTGGAAAAACGTATGGCAGCGCTGGAAGGGGGGATTGCAGGCCTGGTTGTTAGTGCGGGGAGTGCGGCAATCAACTACGCGATTCTGACACTGGCTCAGGCAGGAGATAACATTATTTCGACACCTCAGCTTTATGGTGGTACCTACACGCTGTTCGCCCACATGTTGCCAAAACAAGGTATTGAGGTGAAATTTGCGAAGGACGATAAACCAGAAAGTCTTGCTGAACTGATCGATGACAACACTAAAGCAATTTACTGTGAAAGTATCGGTAACCCGGCAGGTAATATTATTGATTTAGAGCGGGTTGCGGAGCTGGCACATGCCAAAGGTGTTCCTGTGATTGTTGATAATACGGTTGCGACTCCTGCCTTGTGTAAGCCGATTGAATTTGGTGCTGATATCGTCGTTCACTCCTTAACGAAATACGTTGGCGGGCATGGAACAACATTGGGCGGAATCATCATCGATTCCGGTAAATTCCCTTGGGCGCAGCATAAAGCCCGTTTCCCAGTCTTTAATCAGCCAGAACCGTCTTACCATGGCGTGGTGTACACCGAAGCGTTTGGTGAGGCGGCCTTTATTGGTAGGGCTAGGACAGTACCACTACGTAACACTGGGGCTGCGTTATCACCAATGAATGCATTTATGCTGATCCAAGGGTTGGAAACACTGTCGTTGCGGATGGAGCGTCATACAGAAAATGCGCTCAAGGTTGCAGAGTTCCTCAACCAGCACGATAAAGTCAGTTGGGTTAGTTATGCGGGCTTGCCAACTTCAGATCATTACCCGCTGGCTGAGAAGTACATGAAAGGTAAACCTTCGGCGATTCTGTCTTTTGGTCTTAAAGATGGTTATGACGCCGGAGTACGTTTCTATGATGCACTGAAAATCTTTAAGCGACTGGTTAACATCGGTGATGCCAAATCCCTTGCTTGCCATCCCGCTTCCACCACCCACCGCCAGTTAAGTGAAGCAGAGCAGGCTCAGGCCGGCGTTTCGCCTGAAATGATAAGACTTTCCGTGGGTATTGAGCATATCGACGATATTCTTGCCGACTTGGAACAAGCGTTGAGTGCATAACAGCTAAAGCACTGGGAAGTCCCAGTGCTTTTAATCAAACCTTATTTTCCTCTCACTCTTTGATATTGATTTCGTGATATTTAGTTCAACTATTTCGCAACATTGCCGTTATAGTAAAGTAGACATTGAGTTCACCTTTCTATACAGATACTTACCAGTGTTTTTGATTCTACAATTACAGCCTTATGAGAGCATTTCTTTCTGGTTTAAGGAAAGTTCACCACTCGGGGCTTATACTAGGATAGGTAACCAATGCTTCATCATAGTGTGAGCGATACAAGAGCTTGCAATGAGATTGATGAATTCTTCTGGCATTTATATTGATAAATGAGATAGTTTTACTTGCGCCTCAAGCATTAACTAAAAATACAAATCCCGAGGCGGCAGATTAAAGGTAGTTACGCAGGCGAGAAACACTCTGCGTAAGTGTGAATGATACCGGGAATGAGTAAAATCAACTATGAGCGTTTCAAGCAGTACAATTCTTACAGAAAGCGGCACCAATGAACTTGAGATTATTGAGTTTCATTTAGTTAAACAGATGCCCGATGGCTCTAAAAAGACCTGTTATTACGGCATTAACGTTGCCAAAGTGCGTGAAGTCATACAGGTACCGGAAACGACCGATTACCCGAATGCTCAGCCACATATGGTTGGTGTATTCTCTTCCCGAGATATTCTTACTCCTCTGGTCGACCTTGCTGGCTGGTTAGGTGTTCCAACGAGCAAAGATTTAGAGAAGAAGTTTGTCATTGTGACGGATTTCAACCGCATGACTAACGGCTTTCTGATTGACAGCATTAGCCGCATTCATCGTATTTCCTGGAATGATGTTGAGTCACCAAGCCAATTCCTTGAAGCTGGTGAACAGGATTGTGTGGTCGCCGTTGTGCGTAAAGATGGCAACCTGATTATGATTCTTGATTTCGAGAAGATTATCGCAGACATCAACCCAGAACTGAGTATGGAAAAATACGATGTTAAGGTGGATAAAAGTGTCGATCTTAATCAGAAAATGGTGGCGAAGCGTAATGCGAAGACTGTTATGGTGGTCGATGACTCTGCCTTCATTCGCAGCTTGATTCAGGACACATTAAGCTCGGCGGGTTATAACATCATTGCATGTAAAGATGGTGGTGAGGCGCATGAGAAGTTAATGGAAATTGCGGAAGTCGCTAAGAAAGAAGAGATACCTGTTACTGAGTTGGTTGACGCTGTGGTGACGGACGTTGAAATGCCTCGTATGGATGGCATGCACTTAGTCAAACGCTTACGTGACTCTGAAGCTTACAAAGAGCTACCGATTGTGATGTTCTCGTCACTGATGAGCGATGACAACCGGGCCAAAGCTCTGGCATTAGGTGCAAATGATACTATCACCAAACCAGAGATTGGCCGTATGGTCGCAATGATGGACCAATATATTTTCTAAAGACTGTGTTGCTCTCCTGAGAGCGATTTACTGTTCTGTCTTTCGAGCTGGGCAACTTCGTTGTCCAGCTCTTTTATTTTCGATGCCATTAATGTGTGACAATGCTCCGCCAGCTTTCGTGCGTCTTCGATTTTATACCCAGAGACATCAATGGGTTCGAGCATTTCGGAAATCACCACACCATTGTCACGACGATTTAAGCCAATCTTGTTATGGGTAGTGCTAACACACATGGGGGTAATCGGAACCCCAGCTTCAATCGCCATACGGAATGCGCCAGTTTTAAAAGGTAACAATCCTCGACCTTTGCTGCGTGTTCCCTCGGGGTAAACCCAAACGGACAGATCTCGTTGATGAATGGCTTCTGCTACTTGTTTGATGGTATCGCGTGCCTGTGACTTGTTTTCTCTGTTAATCAGTATATTGCCAGTAATCCAGTAAAGTTGACCGAAGAAAGGAATCCAGAGTAGATCTTTTTTCCCCAAGGAGACGGTTCTTGGGCGCAGCATCCCCGGCGCTGTGACAAAGTCGTACACACTTTGATGATTAGAGATATAAACGCTATTGGCTGGCGTTGGGGCTCTATCTAAGCCACGTTGTATCAATTTGAGGCCGATGAGTTTGTGTAGCTGATTAAACCAACGACAGAAAAAGTAGACATGCTTTGGATTTCTTGGGCTGAACAAGCAATAAATCAAAGCAAACAGAGTAGTGAAGACAACAAAAATCGCAGCCAAAATCAGGCGAATAATACCAAGCAAAACACTTTTCCTCTTTAATACGAGTACGTCATGAGACCGATGGAAACCATTCGGTTTAAGCTAGAGTTTTCAATCTATTTAACTAAATTGCAACAGAAATTGAGTTCAGTTGGGGGAAACTTCATCGAGATTTCAATATTAATATGCAATTAAATTTATATTGAAGTGGGTATGGTAGCACGTCTCTGATCCAATATAAGAGGATATCAGCAAAGAGCCGCTATCAAGCTGACGAGAGTGGGGGACGGTTGTGCCCATTGTTTTACAATCATTGTGTTTGCAAAGCCGGAAAAGATCGACTTCTTGCTGTAATAGTAATATCCCTTTATTCATTTTAATGACTAAATTGTCATTTTTTCATTTCCTGTAAAGTCAGAGCTTCCATAAGCTCTAATTGTTAATAATGTCACCTTATATATCATTGGAATAAAAACTCAAATAAAATAACTATAAATGCATACTTTGTTATTAACCAATTGCTTTTTAAGGTTTTTTATTAACCATTTAATGTTAACTAGTCCTGTTGTTTAGTTGATTTCTTGCCTGTTTGTGAATGTTTTATTTTATAAATTATTGGATGTTTTATAAGCATACTTTATAGCTAATGCTCTCTTGAGTAGTTATGAAGAATGACTGTTCATGAGGATAAAGTGAATAATAATAGCTCAAAAAGGATCAGAGCAAATGCACAACATGATAAATAAAACCAAAGGGATATTCGTCCTATCATCAATGACAGTGGCTATAGCTGGTGCAACGTCTGCTTTCGCAGCGTCACCAATGGGCTTTAATGAAGCGGATCTCCCGACTAAATATATAGTCAAGTTCAAAGAAGATGCGCCTGCACCATTCTCAATGGCTAGTTCAGCAGTCGCTCCATCGAAAGCGCGCGAAGCGGTGTTAGATGAAGTGAAAGCTCGCAAAGTAGAGAAATTGGGTAACCAAGCACTTTACAGTGTGGAAGTGGATGACAGCGAGCTGTCGGCACTGCGTGAGAATAGCCAGGTTGAATATGTTGAGGTCGACCCTCCACGTTACCTATTGAGTGAAACTACGCCTTGGGGCTTTAGCGCCGTTAACGCTCAATTGTTAAGTGACTCCAATGCGGGCAACCGTACTGTGTGTATTATTGATTCAGGTTACGACATCAGTCATAACGACCTGAGCGGCAACCGTGTCCAAGGTACTAACGACAGTGGCACAGGCTCATGGAGCTCTCCGGGTAATAATAATGCTCACGGTACTCACGTTGCGGGTACTATCGCAGCGATTGCTAACAACGAAGGCGTTAAAGGTGTGATGCCAAACCAGAACGTGAACCTGCATATCGTTAAGGTGTTCAATGAAGCGGGCTGGGGATATTCATCTAGCTTAGTGAAGGCGATCCAGACGTGTGCGGATAACGGTGCCGATGTAGTCAACATGAGCCTCGGTGGTAGCCAATCGAGCATAACAGAGCGCAACGCACTTCAGTCGATATACGACGATGGTGTTCTACTTATAGCCGCGGCAGGTAACTCCGGTAACACAGCGCACAGCTACCCAGCCTCTTATGATGCTGTAATGTCAGTGGCGGCTGTAGACAACAAAAACCAGCATGCTGCTTTCTCTCAAGCGACAGATCAAGTAGATATCGCAGCACCAGGTGTGGCGGTACTTTCAACCGTAACTGTTGGTGAAGGTGTACTGTCAGATATTACGATTAACGGAGTGAGCAACTTCGACCGTGGTGTCGTTCCACACAATCGTAAAATTCTTCAATCAGGCGATTACATCTCTGATCCGATTGCCGGTACGTTTACCGCACCTCTTGCAGCTTGTGATATCTCGTCAGGCAGCTATAACTGTGGCGATATGTCAGACAAGATCTGTCTGACTGAGCGTATTGATAACCAAGCAACAGGCGTTCGCCCAGAAATCAACCCAGTTAAGGCGTGTTACAACGCAGGTGCTAAAGCAGCGATCGTATACAGTAACCAAGAATTGTCAGGTTTACAGAACCCATTCGTACTGGATGACAACAATGACTATCGTATGGTTTCCGTTACAGTTGACCGCGAATTTGGCATAGAACTGGCGAATCAGCTTGGTCAAAGCGTAACAGTCAAAACCACCAAGGGTGAAGATTATGAGTACTACAATGGTACATCTATGGCGACGCCACACGTAGCAGGTGTTGCCGGTCTAGTATGGAGCTATCACCCAACGTGTACAGCGCAACAAGTACGTAAAGCACTGACAGCATCGGCAACGGACATCGATTCTGAAGGTCGTGACAACCGTACAGGTTATGGTTTGGTGAATGCGGATGCCGCGAAGACTTACTTGGATTCTGGCTGTAATGGCCCACTCGATCTAAGTAAAGTACTTGAGAATGGTGTTGCGAAAACTTCACTATCTGCAGGAAGCAAATCAAGCACAATTTACACGTTCGACGTTCCTTCTGATGCGACTCAAGCGACCTTTAACCTGAGTGGAGGTACGGGTGATGCGGATATGTACGTGCGTTTTAATGGTACGCCTAGTACCAGTATCTATGACTGCCGTTCATGGGAACAAGGTAACGGTGAAAGCTGTTCACTGAACGTAAGCTCTGCGGGTACTTATGAAGTATTGGTGTACGGCTACTCGGCGTACAGCGGTGCCTCTCTGGTTGCAACGCATAACGGTGCAGATTCTGGGAACCAAACGCCATCAAGCTTTACTAACTCAGATACCATCGCGATTCCAGATAACAACAGCGCAGGTGCGACTAGTTCATTGGATGTATCACGCTCTGGTGATGCGGGTACGGTATCTGTTGAACTGGACATTAGTCACACATACATCGGTGACTTACGTGTTACGTTAACGTCACCGACAGGTGGTCAAGTGACACTGCATGACAATACTGGCAGTTCGGCAAACAACATCAAGGAGACTTACCAAGCTGACTTTAGTGGCTTTGAGTCTAAAGGAACTTGGAAGTTGAATGCGGTAGACAGCGCTAACCAAGATACGGGCAGCATCAATAGCTGGACACTATCATTTCAATAAGGAGTGAGTATGAAGAAGCAAATACTAACGTCATTGCCATGTGTTGGCGCTCTCAGCCTACTGGCCGCGACTTTCTCCGCCAATGCAATGGCAGGAAATCCGGCGTTTCCCCCAGTGGATAAGAGACCTGCTCAGGCAGCGGCAGAGCAACCGCGGTTCTTTGTGAAGTATCACGAAGGCAAAGAGCAGCAAGCTAGAGAGCTTCTTCATTCTAATGACATTGAAGTCGTCGACGCACTGGATAATCAGCATGTGCTGGTGGTGTCGGCCACTCAGGAGCAAATCGATAAGCTGAGCAATGAGGAGCTGATTGATTATGTTGAGCCTGAGCCTATTCGACGTCTTTACTCACAGTAAGCAGAGCGCCCCTAATGGGGCGCTTTTTTATGCCCTTTCCAGTAGTGATCTCACATACTGATTACGGTGGTCTGAAATGCCTCGACGGCGACACTCCTGCGCCGCTTTACGGAAGTTGCCTGCGTGAATATGCTGATTAAATTTCACAAACGTATTTTTAAGTTTGGGCATGCCTAAGTTAAAGATCATATCAAACAGCGCCAGCTTAACGTTGTCTGGTAAACGCTCAAAGTTTGTCTTGCCATAAATAGCCCACAGTTCGTTCTCAAAGCTCTCGATGTGCTGCTCCATCATGGTAAACATAGCTTGGTCACTCAGAATCAAGCCTGTGTGTTTTTTGTAAAACCCCGCACCGTATTTTTGCCCGTAGGGAAGCTTCCGTATCCGTGTGAACTCTTTAATGATCTCTGATTTTGTAGCTCGTTTTCCCGAAGATAGATGGAGAAACTCCAATTCTGCGGCCTGATGAGTATTGGCAATCAAGTGCCCAATACCGGTTGTCACGTGGCCTCGGGTGTCGAGGTACATGTGAGGCACCTTACCTTCATATTGATCAAGGTTGTGGCAGAGGGTGTGTTTCAATTGGCAGCTACCAGCCGGGCGGGATGATCCTAACCGTTGTTGTGGATTTTTTTGTCCCGGTACGCATCCTAACAGCATGGCTTTGACTTTATCTTTGGCCTGTTGCTTCCAGCGTTTCTTGAGCGATTTGAAATATGATTTTCCCGGTATCAAGGTGATGACTTCTACTAATGAAAATGACTAGCGATTATAAACAGCGCTATGCGGGGTGACGTCGAGAAAAGTGTTAACGAGTGTGTTGAATATCATGAAGATAACAGATCGTCTAATCGGCATTTATCTCAGTTAGATTACGGGGAATGAATAAATTTTTCTGTCTGTGATTGGTTGCGCATTCCTGATGAGGAGAAGTGATTGTTAATAGACAGTAAACAAGCGTGGCGGCACAGTAGCTCTATACCTATCTTCGCCTCCAAAGCTTTTAAATTATGAATTCAAATCACCTTCAGTCACGTGTGATCATGGGATTTGCTATTACTACGGCTGCTATCGTAACCCTGTTCCCTCAGTTTAGTGTGTATAAAATAGCAGAGCTGACTAACCTGGTTATTGTTCAACTTGATGATGAAGTGATCTTACTCTCTACGCTGGCATTTGTTAGTTGCGCGGTGTTGTGTCTGTCGCCTTTAGGAAAGGTGAAATTGGGAGACCAACAACCAGAATTTAGCTTCATCTCTTGGCTCGTTATGCTCTTTACGACAGGCATGGGCTCAGGGCTGATTTTCTGGGGTGTCGCCGAGCCTATTTTCCACTTTGCCAACATGCCGCCTGTAGAGCTGGTCAATGATGTGCAAGATACGGCGCTGGCCCTGACGTATTTTCATTGGGGGGTACATGCATGGAGCCTCTATGCGCTGGCAGGATTATTGATGGGATGGTTAGCTTACGTTAAACAGCGGCCAATGCGTGTGAGTGCCTCGTTTTCTCGTCGCCGAACGGGTTGGCTAGGTATTGTTGACCTGATCGCTGTGCTGGCGATTTTGTTTGGTATCGCTGGCGTGCTGGCCAACACCATGGCGCTGGTCGAGCAGGGTGTGAGAAGTTTGACGGGCACGACGGCTGACCTGACTAACCTGCGTATTGGGCTAACCATAGTCATTGGCGTGCTGTTTACTTTTTCTAGTGTGCTTGGGCTTGAACGTGGGATTAAGCGGCTGAGTAGCTTCAATATTTGGCTGATGGTCGCGTTGCTAGGTTTCGTACTTGCGAATGTTGATATGGCGGGTGTGATTGGTCGTCTTGCCAGTTCGCTGAAAGCGTACATCGCGATTCTGCCACAGGTTTCGTTGTCAGCCATTGAAGGTGGGGAGAAGTGGAGTCAAGGATGGACGGTGATCTACTTAATTTGGTGGATTGCCTGGGCACCATTCGTAGGACCTTTTATTGCGCGTATCAGCCGTGGTCGAACCGTTCGACAGTTTTTGTTTTGTACAATCATGGTGCCTACTTTGGCGTCGATTGTGTGGTTCTCAAGTTTTGCCGGAGCGGTGTTTGAAAGCAGCTACCTCAATGAGGTGGTTGCAGCGGTGCAGCAGGATTATACGAAAGGTCTATTTAGTTTCTTTGAACACTTACCATTAAGTGGTGTTCTTTCGATTACGGCGTTAGTGCTGTTGCTGACGTTTGTTATTTCAAGTTCGGATTCAGCTATTTATGCCGCAGGCATGCTGACGGGAGATGAGCGTACTAGCAGTAAAGTTAGTTGGTCTGTCATTGTTGTTGTGATGGGCCTAGCGCTGGTCACCATTAACGATGTCGACTTGAATAAACAGGTGGCCATTGCTGGAGCGATCCCATTTACCTTAGTCATGGTGTGTCAAGCCATTGCCGTGTTGATTGAAAAGTGGTTACCGGACAAGTTTGCTACACGAAGTGGTTCAGGCTCCCAGCCACAAATATGAGCCGATTGCCGTAAAGTGAAATGGAGCAATCACGGGGTTAGCCATTGCTCCATTTCAATCATTTTAAGTGAGCGCTTCTGACTTGGAGCGGCCTTGTTCTGCTGTGTTTGCTGACATGTGCAGATAGGTTGTTTGGGCAGGCAGAGCAAATTCTGCGTGATTCGCTTTAACAATTTGCTCGATACGCATCAATAGATCTTGTTGCAACTGCAAGAACTCATTTCTGTCTTTGGTATCAATATGAGCCAGTACATCAATGTTTAGGCTGTATTCACCAAAGGAAGAAAAGTGGACACGTAGCGGGGACTCGAGAACATCGGGGTGGGCGAGAAGTGCTGTTTTTATTTCATACGCAATTTGCTCAACCTGAGGCATAGTTGTCTCATAACGCAGACCGATCTGAGTGGAAAATGGGTAGCGATCACGGCGAGTGAAGTTGACGATTTCCATCTTAACCAGATCGCCATTGGCAATAGTTATTTGGGTACGATCTTTCGCTCGGATTCGTGTCGACCGAACACCGATACGTTCAACAACACCAGAGACTTGGCCAATTTGGCAGTAATCACCAACGGATAATGATTTGTCCATAAATAGAATTACGCCACCGATCAGGTTTTCCATTGTCGGACGAATCGCTAGAGCGATGGCCATACCACCAAGGCTCAGCCCGGTGACGATACCGTAAACCGGAACGCCGATACGACTTAAGCCATAGCCAAAGATTGACACTGCCAGAGCGGAGCCGACTAAAGTGCCGACAATTTGTGTTACGCTTTGACGCAGATTAGAGGCATGTTCACCTCGGTTAGGCAAAACCGTGCAGGCTTTATAGCCAATCAGGTAGGCTGACTGAGTCACTAAAAGCCAGATCAACAGTTCACCAGAGACGTTTAATGTCGACATCAGCTTACCTGTCATATTGATTTCGTGGCTGATCAGGTACAGAAAGCCACCAATCCCCAAAGCCATAAAAATAGGCGTCATTATGGTGTTGCCAATATAGCGATAAACCGCATAACCGTAAGCAAATAACACTACACTCACTATCGCTAGTGCGAGCCATTGCCATATTGCTTGATCGGAAAATTCTTCCATGAATACATCGGGGAGGGCTTCAATGTAACCAAACCAAGCGGGAGGAATCAGCTTCCCGGCACTCAAAGAGTAGTACTGGTAAAAGTCTTCTACCGTACCGTTACGATTAGGTAAGTGCTTGACGAGCTGATAGCTAGAGTAGAGTTTATCGACGGTTTGAGCGGAAAAAAGGTATTTGCCATCGGCTTGCTTTTCAATGATCAACTGAGTATGAGGCAATCGCCAGTAGCTCAGCTTGCTTTGATCCGGAATCGATGCAGCTTCAAATTCAGGTAGACGGTCGAGGATTTCTTTCATCAACATGACGGACTCGAGTGCGACTCGTTGCTGGCTCGACTTGGGTACTTCAGACAAGTCAAAGCATTGCATTGCTTTGTTGAACAGGGCGTAGACCGATTGTCTGGCCGCCTCTTTCTCTGTTGCTGGTAAAGAGGGGAGTTCAAGCAGCGTTTGATTCGCCTGCTCGACTAAATGTGTGAAGCTGAGATAGGTTGCTTGTGGGCTACTGGTGTCAGGTGGCGCCAATGGAAATCGCTCTGCAGCAAATGTATAAAAAGAGGAAAAACACAGGCTAAAAACACATAAAACTCTGAATACAAAAGTCATCACTGAGGCGCACCTTAGTTATTGGTCTATTGGTTCTCATTAATCTATTTAATGTGTGGTTTGTTGCATAGCCAAACCAATGTTCTCACTCCACTTTCATGAAAAAGTGCGTTCTAAGTCTTTGAGAGCGACAGATATCGCTACCCCTTTAGAGGTGTGTGCATAATTTGAACCAGCAACCATACTTAAAGCAATTCATTGAGCATGAAGAGTGTGTAAGTTATGTGGCCATTTGACAAAAATAATGAAGAATCTGAACAAAAGCTTAGCCTTCAGCATCACAATCATCTGATTGTCGCCTCTATGAGCAAGTCGTTAGTGACCATTGAGTTCGATACTCAGGGGCACATCCAAAATGCCAGTCCACTGTTTTTACAGGCAATGGGTTACCAACCTGAAGAGCTAATGGGTAAGCATCATCGAATATTCTGCGATAAGAGTTATACCCAGAGCGCTGATTACACTCAGTTCTGGCAATCTTTGGCTAGAGGTGAAGTGAAATCAGGTACTTTTGAACGCTACAGTAAAACGGGGGATTTGGTCATTATTGAAGCGACTTATTTTCCCATTTTTGATGACACTGGTAGTGTGAAAAGTGTGATGAAAATTGCCAGTGACGTCACTGAGAAAGTTAAGAAAGCTCAGGCGGATAAAGATCTTATTACGGCGCTTCATCAAAACTTTGCCGTGATTGAGTTTCAGCCCGACGGTACCATTCTTGACGCGAATAAGAACTTCCTCTCTGGTTTGGGTTACGCAATTGAGCAGGTTCAGGGGCAGCATCACCGCATGTTTTGCTTTGATGATTTTTATCAGGAAAACCCAAACTTCTGGCGCGAACTGGCTCAAGGTCGTGCTTTCTCGGGCCGATTCTTACGTAAGACCAGCTACGGGGAGGAGTTATGGATTCAGGCATCTTACAGCCCAGTGCGCAACGAGAAAGGAGAAGTGTATAAAGTGGTGAAATTTGCTTCAGACATCACCGATGATGTGAATCGCGAAATGGCGATCTCGGAAGCGGCAAACATCGCTTATTCAACCGCACTACAAACTTCGCAAGTGGCTCAGGAAGGCAATCAGGTCTTGCAAGATACGGTGGGAATTTCGCAAAGAATGATGGATAACCTTACGGTATCGATCAGTCAGGTTGAGGAGCTAGCATCGCTTTCGGATGATGTCTCTGAAATTGTAAAAACCATAGGCAGCATTGCAGAGCAAACCAACTTGTTAGCACTGAATGCTGCTATCGAGGCGGCACGCGCTGGTGACCAAGGCCGAGGGTTTGCTGTGGTGGCCGACGAAGTGCGTAAGTTGGCTTCAAGGACATCAGAGTCTACGGAAGAAATCACGCAGGTGGTCAACAAAAATATGTCACTGACCAAAGAAGTCACGCAGGCGATGAATGATGTCAATTATGTCGCTCAGGAAGCCAGCGGCAAAATTCAAACTGTCTCCGAGACGATGGACGAGATATATACAGGTGCCGAAAGTGTCGCCTCTGCGGTGAACAGTTTTAAAGGCAACGAAAGTTAATGAAATCCAAATCGCAAAAACTCAGTAGGAAGTGGTTGGCTTTCTATTGAGTTTTTCTATCCGTTTTTCAACTAATTCCCAGCGTTACTTTCATTCCTAAACGCGAACTTGAAAGCTTGTCGGAGTCAGAATCACAATTTGACGTAAATTCAGTGCTTTAAATATCTCGCCTAATCAGTCAATTCGCTAGAATAAGTCCACCTTCAGGGAATACATTGAGATAAGTGAAATGAAAAAACATTGGCTGGGCTTGCTCGCTGTCTTATTGAGTTCGACGGGGTACACTAGAGTCGCACCTGTTTCGGATTGGCAATGTGACATGATGAAGAAGCAGGGAGTATTGAGTGAAGGTGCTCCGGTGGGCTGTGATCGGCTGTCCAAAGTGGATTTCGACTTCGTCACTTTTGATGGTCAAACTAAGCAAGGCAGCATGATCGTGTTCGATGTTGTGGCGCCTTCTGTTGAGCGGATTTTTACAGAACTGCACAAACGTCAGTTTCCTCTTCATTCTGCCCGTTTGATGCGTGAATTCAAAGGTGATGATAATGCTTCGATGGCCGCGAACAATAGCAGCGCTTTCAATGCGCGCCCCATCACTGGAGGGTCTAGTTGGTCGAAACATGCTTACGGCGTCGCCATTGATATCAACCCGGTACAAAACCCATTTCTAGAGTTTGGGCCAGATGGAAAAATTACCGTCAAACCTATTCAATCAGTAGATAACTACATCAACCGAACTCGTTTTCGAGCTCGAAATGAGATCGAACGTCAGGGCATGGCCGAAGACGTCACAGAGATTTTCGCACACCATGGATTTCTTATCTGGGGCGGGGATTGGAATACGCCGATAGACACCCAGCACTTTGAAGTCGGGTCGCGTCAATTTATTGAGACGTTATTAAATCAACCTAAACCCGCTGCAATGGAAGCATTCAACCAATACATTGCGTCATATCGCCATTGTTTCGAGCAAAATAAAACTGAGGGAAGTGAGAAAGCGCGAGCAATGTGTGCGTATAAAACAGTACAAGCGTTTTAATCTCGCTGATGCGCTGAATACAAAAAGGCCCAACTCGTAAGAGTTGGGCCTTTCCAAACGTTTGGTGGAGCTGGCGGGAGTTGAACCCGCGTCCAAAAACCATTCATCATTGGTACTACATGCTTAGTCGATCTTTAAATTCACCAAGTACCTGCGAACCGACACGCCAGTAAGTGACTATCCTGAATTAAATTTCGCCGTTCATCTCTCAGGCGGGAGAATCCGGGCTAGCGCGTTTGGGTTTGATCTCTCGTTGGTCCCCGTCTTACGTGCGGAAGCTAGGGCGAGAGAGCTCTGAGCAGGTTATTAAGCTGCTAGTGCGTAGTTTTCGTCGTTTGCGACTATTTTTTTGCGGCTTTTTACGTGGCCAACCGCCCCACGGCATGCACCTCAGACTGCAAAATTCCTGTCGAATCCTAAATCAGCCCCAAAGTGTTCTTCGCATAGTACCAGAAAAGCGTAACCTGTCTAGACTTGTGCGTTTAAGTGCTCAATATTAGCGCAGCGAACTCTTCATTACGCGAGCTTTTTCTCTCGCCCAATCTTTTTCTTTCAGATCAGTACGTTTATCGTGCAGCTTCTTACCTTTTGCCACACCGATTTTCATCTTCACCCAAGAGCGAGACCAGTAGAGCGAGAGTGCAGCAAGCGTCATACCTTCACGGTTAATTCGACCAAAAAGGTTATCAAGCTCACGACGGCTCATCAGTAGTTTACGAACACGTGTAGGGTTCGCCACAACGTGTGTCGATGCTTGGTTAAGAGGAGTAATAGTCATACCACTCACAAAGGCTTCACCATCTCGCATAAATACGTAGCTTTCTGCGATGTTTGCTTTGCCTTCACGAAGTGCTTTAACTTCCCAGCCTTGAAGCTCCATGCCAGCTTCGATTTCATCATCAATGAAATATTCGTGGCGAGCTTTCTTATTGACAGCGATGGTATTGCTACCCGCTTTTTGTTTCGATTTTATCTTTGCCATAATGGCTGCATTATACGGTCAGGGACTTAGTTAGGAAATCCCTTTATTTGCGCTTAGTGCAAATAAAAGTAAAATTGGTACATGCCTGCTGTTTAGGTGTGCGCTATGAGGAGTCTATATGAAGCAAGTCAGCCGTTCTGCGCTGGTATCGTTCAGTGCTGAACAGATGTTTAAGCTGGTAAATGATGTAGCCAGTTATCCTGAATTTTTACCCGGTTGTTCAGGCTCCCGAGTGATTGAATCCAGTGGTTCTGCCATGGTTGCTTCCGTTGACGTTTCGAAAGCGGGGATCAGTAAAACGTTTACCACTTCAAATGAGCTCGTCAGTGGTGAAGCGATCTTAATGAATTTGGTTGACGGCCCTTTTAAGACATTGAAAGGGGGGTGGTTTTTTACTGCCTTAGACGATAAAGCCTGCAAAGTTGAGCTTAAGTTAGAGTTTGAATTTTCCAGCAAAATGATCGAAATGGCTTTTGGTAAGATTTTTAACGAGCTTACCAGCAATATGGTGAATGCGTTTACTCAACGCGCTAAACAGGTTTATCCGTGCTATGAGTATTGAGTCTGATATGATCCACGTTGAAGTGGTTTACGCTCTCCCATTAGAGCAACGGGTATATACCTTAGTGGTCAATAAGTCGATGACGGTTGAGGAGATCATTAAAGAATCTGGTGTTTTAGAGCAATACCCAGAAATTGATCTGACCAAGAACAAAGTGGGAGTCTTCAGCCGCAACGTGAAGCTCAACGCTACGATTCGTGATAAAGACCGTATTGAAATTTATCGCCCGCTGCTTGCAGACCCGAAAGAAATTCGCCGTAAACGCGCAGAGCAAGCTAAAGAGTCAGGAGCAGCAGACCCAGTCACTGGCGGTAAAAAGAATCCACTTAGGAAGGAAGATTAAGCGTATTTAGCTTGTAAGATAACCAGCTTTCTTCTGGTTGAATTGCTTTATGCCAAAATAAAAGGGTTGACGCTATGCGCCAACCCTTAAAAACTTCTCGCTTCTCGCTTCTCGCTTCTCGCTTCTCGCTTCTCGCTTCTCGCTTCCTTAATTGATTCCTTCAAAGAAATCAGAGCTAGGTGGGAAGTCACCAGTCACATCGACCAATTGGCCTTTATCGTTGAAATTGACAATCAAGTCCTTCTGCACCGAATCTTTGTGCCCTTCGGTATGGTGGTAAATGTAGTACCAAGTATCTGGGTAACCGTTTTCAATTAGCATTGGTGAGCCCATCACGAAGCGTACTTGCTCTTTGGTCATACCAAACTTCAGTTGATCAACGGCTTGTTGCTCAACGTAGTTACCTTGGTTGATGTCAATTCGATATACCAGCTTTTCTACCAAAGAGCAGCCAGTCAACAGTGTCATAGAGAGTGGTACAGCGATTAGCCACTTTTTCAATTGCATACGGATAAATTCTTGTAACGGATATTTCTCAAATTGGGCTGATAATAAACAAGCTGAGCGCTAATGTAAAAAGCTCATCTTGTTTTGAACTGTTTCAGACCGCGATTTTTGAATTTAGTTGCAAACTCGTACCAAAATTCCCCTAAGTCGGAACTTTGGCTTTAAGTTGAGAATCAGCCGTGGAGTTTATCAAGCCGCAATCAGTAACTCTTTTGCATTCGCCAAGGTTGACTCTGTAATTTCACTGCCGCCAAGCAATCGGGCCAACTCGGATACGCGCTGCTCGTTATCTAGCGTATGCATCTGAGTTTCTGTTTTGCCAGCTTTGGTTTGCTTAGCAACAAAGAGCTGTTGATGGCCGCATCCTGCAACCTGAGGCAGGTGAGTGACACACAGAACTTGAGTTGATTCACCAAGCTTACGCAGCATTTTCCCAACGACAGCGGCAGTTGGCCCACTAATGCCCACGTCGACTTCATCGAAGATCAAACTTGGGGTATCGACTTTCTGTGCTGTAATGACTTGAATCGCTAGAGAGATTCGAGACAACTCACCACCAGACGCTACTTTTGCGATAGGCTGCATCGGCTGACCTGGGTTGGTTGAGACCACAAAACAGACATTATCCATTCCGAGTGGAGAAGGGTGAGTACACTGCTTATCCACTTCAATACAGAATTGTGCTTTTTCCATGCTGAGCTCGTGCATGCTGGCAGTGATAAGTTTGTTGAGCTCTTTGGCGTAGCGACAGCGAGATTTGTGAAGCTTTTCCGCTGAAGTCAGAAAAGCCTGATATTTGGCTTCAACAGCTTGCTCTAATTCTTCCAGCTTTTCATCGGAGCAATCTAAAGCCTCAATTTGCGACAACAAATCTTGGTGATGCTGATATAGCTCATCTGGAAGTACATGATGTTTACGCGCCATCGACATGACTTTTGAAAATCGTTCTTCAACAAAGGCCATGCGCGCAGGATCAACATCTATGTTGTCGAGATAGCCACGTAATTCACTGTTGGCCTCTTCGATCTGGATGATGGCTTCTGACAGCATGTTTGGCAGCTCTGAAAGTGTATCATCCAATTCAGCAAGCTGGATCAGGGAGCTACTGGCTGATTGGAGAATACCAAGCGCATTAACTTCTTCACCTTCGTAAATAAGCTCGATGGCTTGTTGGCAGGTGGCGGCGAGTTCTCCGCTGTTAGACAATCTTTTGTGTTCCTGTTCGAGTTCTTCATATTCATCCTCGCCAAGAGAAAGCTCGTTAAGCTCTTTGATTTGGTATTCAAGCAGTTGTTTTTGCGCAAGGTTAGCTGCACTATTTTCTTTTAACTGCTTAAGGTTGTTATCGGCCTGGCGCCAATTTTGGTAGGCGTTACGAGTACCTTTTAAAAGGTTTGTGTGGCCTGCATATTGGTCCAGCATGGCCATTTGGTATTCACTTTTCATTAGTTGATGGTGCGCATGCTGACCATGGATGTTGATCAGTAATTGCCCAAGAGTTTTTAGTTGTGAAAGTGGTACCGGACTGCCATTAATGAAGGCTCTTGAGCGGCCTTCTTTATTGATGATGCGACGCAAGATACAGTCGCTGCCTTCTAGCAGATCGTTATCTTCTAGCCAACGCGTTGCGTGAATGTTGTTCTCAAGGGAAAAGGCCGCACTGACTTCGGTTTTCTCTTCCCCCTGACGTACCATGCCGGCTTCCGCCCGACCACCTAAGCAAAGACCTAAAGCGTCAATTGCAATAGATTTACCCGCACCAGTTTCTCCGGTGATGGTGGTCATGCCGTGAGATAGCTCCAGCTGTAGAGATTTAACAATAGCGAAATTATTAACACTTAGATGAGCCAGCATTTTGTTGTACCTGTTTAAATGAACAATACTGTATAAGAAAACAGTATATACTGTTTCTTTATACAGTAAAGGTGGTGATGAAAATTTTTGTGAGCGGGATCAGGAGTGTGCTTTGCTGGTGTGATTGTTGATTAGGAGCCGTTGTGTTACGAAGGCTTTAAACAAAAAGGGCTGACGCTTTTCGTCAACCCTTAGAACTTTTCTCAATTAGAACAATTTGCTCGACCAGCCTAGTTTGTTCCGCAATACGTGGTAGTAGCTGTAGTCTTGAGGATGAATGAGCTTAAGAACATTAGGGCTCTGGTAGATGTGGATTTCGTCACCCGGTGAGACAGGTAAAGAAACTTGTCCATCACAACCCACTTCTTGGGTGCCACGGTTATCCGGTGAAACAACCAATTTGATACGACGCTTACTATCAACAACCAACGGGCGGCTCGATAATGTATGGGGGAACATAGGAACGAGCGAAATTGCATTAAGGCTCGGTGACAGAATCGGGCCGCCACCGGACAATGAATAGGCTGTTGAGCCTGTTGGAGTTGAAACGATCAGCCCATCCGCTCGTAGTGAAAAGGCAAAACTTTCATCTATATACACCTCAAACTCGATCATATGGGCAACTTGGCCTGGGTGTAGCACCGCTTCATTCAATGCAGCGTTGTGGCTTTTTATCTGACCGTGGCGATGGACTTCCGCTTCCAGTAAAAAGCGCTCTTCTTCGATGAACTCACCTGCGAGGACTTTCTTCAGCGCCGACTGAAAATCTTCTGGATTGAGATCGGTGAGAAAGCCAAGATTGCCTCGGTTGACACCGATAACCGAAATATTAAATCGAGACAGGACTCTTGCGGCGCCAAGCATATTGCCATCCCCGCCAACCACAATGGCGAGATCGGCGGCTTTGCCTAACTGAATCAGGCTCGCAAAATGTTCACTTGGTACGTCGTCTAGAATTTCAGCCAGTCTGTCGTCAATAAAAACCTGATACCCTTCCGATTGAAGCCAGATATAAAGCTCTCTATGAGTCTGAATGGCTTGCTGATCTCGGGGTTTACCAATGATGGCGATCACTTCAAAAGGCTTTTTCATAGGTTTTCCGCACTAAATAGGCTTGATTCGACAATCTTCATCCCCATAATAATGGCAAGTTAGCTATTTATGCGAATTTTTATGTATCTAAACGCGATAAACGTGACGGTTTAGATACAGATGGAATTGAATTCTGGAGATATCATGAGCAACGAAGAAAACAAGATCAAAGAAGAAGAGCTACAGCAGCAAGACACTGCGCAAGAAGTTGAAGCAGAAGTTGTAGGTACTGACGCTGATATCGAATGGAACGAAGCAACTGAACAAGACGAACAAGAGTCTAAGATTGCTCAGCTTGAAGCAGCACTTCTTTCAAGTGAAGCTAAAGTCAAAGAGCAGCAAGATTCTGTTCTGCGTGCTAAGGCGGAAGTTGAAAACATGCGCCGTCGTACCGAGACGGAAATTGACAAAGCTCGTAAATACGCATTGAACAAGTTTGCGGAAGAGCTACTACCTGTTATCGACAACCTAGAGCGAGCGATCCAGGCTGCGGATACAGACAACGAAGCGGTGAAGCCAATTGTTGAAGGTGTAGAGCTGACGCATAAAACGTTTGTTGATGCTGTTGCGAAATTTGGCCTGAAGGAAATTAACCCAGAAGGTGAAGCGTTCAACCCTGAAATGCATCAAGCGATGTCTATTCAAGAAAGCCCAGATCATGAGTCAAACACTGTGATGTTTGTTATGCAGAAAGGCTACGAGCTGAATGGTCGTGTTATTCGTCCTGCCATGGTGATGGTAGCGAAATAACTGCTTAATCCAAACTGATTAAACTTAAAAAAGAGAGGCTTCGGCCTCTCTTTTTTTGATCTCGTCAGAGCTCTCAGAACGACCAAATTAACATATTGATATAGTGAATTATTCTTGGGTTAAAGTTTATACGAAAATTAATTTCCGATTAGAAATATGTAACATTATCGTAAACAAATACTTTATTTTGTAACTTTTGTGTGTATTATGTGCGAACTCTGCCGTAAAACTCGGCGGAATAAACTATAAAATCATAAAATATAAACACAACATTCTGGAGATGAATGATGGATAAATCGCTTTCAAGCAAGATATTTGTAGGCTTGTTCGCTGGCCTACTGATTGGTACTGCGATTCAGTACCTGTTTAGCGGAATTGCTATCTTTGACACTTACCTACTGGGTGCCGCAGAAGGCGCTGGTGGTATGTTCGTATCCCTGATCAAACTTCTTGTTGTTCCACTAGTATACGTTTCTATCGTGTGCGGTATTGTGGACCTGAAAGACATCACTGCGTTTGGTCGCCTTGGTGGTAAAACTTTTGCCCTTTACATCTTTAACACCATCATCGCGATTACTGCGGCACTGACTGTTGGTCTTATTTTCCAGCCGGGTGCTGACGCGAATCTAGCGGGTACGATTTCAGAAACGGTTAAGCTGACGACGACTGAAACACCTGACATTTTCTCACTGGTCGTTAACATCGTACCTAGCAACCCTGTTCAGGCATTCGCTAACGGTGACATGCTGCAAATCATCTTTATGGCAATCCTGACTGGTCTTGCTATCCAAGCACTTGATTCACGCGGTGGCCCTGCGATCCGCACGTTCAAGATGGCTAACGAAATCATGATGAAGCTAGTTGGTCTGGTTATGAGTCTAGCGCCATACGGTGTATTCGCTCTAATGATTCAATTAGGTGCAACGCTAGACGCGAACACGCTAATGTCTGTAGCAGGTTACGTAGCGCTTGTTGTTGCAATGCTAGTATTCTGGATCTTCATCTTCTATCCAATGGCAGTAGGTATCGCGACAGGTACTTCACCAAAGACGTTCCTGCGTGCAACTCGTGAACAGATCCTGTTCTCTCTATCTACAGCGAGCTCTAACGCGACTATTCCTGTAACTATGCGCACTCTGACTGAGAAACTTCAAGTTTCTAAATCAGTGGCAGGTTTCGGTGTACCACTTGGTGCAACAATGAACATGTCTGGTGTTTCTATCTACATCGCACTGGCAACTATTTTTGTTGCGAACGCGTTTGGTCAGCCAATCAACACTGCTGACGTGTTCACACTAGGTCTAACTATCTTGCTTCTGTCTATCGGCGCTGGTGGTGTTCCTGGTGGCGGTGTTGTAATGGTAGGTGTTCTTCTTCACCAACTAGGTCTACCACCTGAAGGTCTTGCAATCATCGCAGCAGTTGACCGTATCAACGATATGTTCTGTACATCTTCTAACGTAGTAGGCGACACAGCTGTAAATACTATCGTTGCTAAATCAGAAGGCGAAATCGGCAAAGAAGAAGTGGAAGCACAACCTGCACAAGTGAATGCTTAATCTATAAAGTGTCGGAATTTGAAAGCGAGGCCAAGTGCCTCGCTTTTTGTTTTTAGCATGTAGTAATGACATTATTTGGGCTTTGAGCATTACCACTCGAGAGAACGAAGATGTAAGTTTTGGAGCACCACTTATTGAAAGTATGACTTCGGAATACGGTCTATTCGCTTATCCTCAAATCTTTTTTCACTTTTTTTCACTTCTTCCCTTGAAAAGCTATTTACAGCCCTTATCTATTGGGCATAAGTGAAGCAAACAAAATTATTTTAGTTTGTGAGTAAGGGTTGAAACCCTATTCTCCATCCCCACATAGGGGATATAGCAAAACGAAAATAGAATTTATTCGGAGATAGCCTGATGGGTAAAATCATTGGTATTGACTTAGGTACTACTAACTCTTGTGTTGCTGTTCTAGACGGTGACAAGCCACGCGTAATCGAAAACGCGGAAGGCGAGCGTACAACAGCATCAGTTATTGCATACACAGATGGTGAGACGCTAGTAGGTCAGCCAGCTAAACGTCAAGCGGTTACAAACCCAACTAACACGCTATTTGCAATTAAGCGTCTAATCGGTCGTCGTTTCGAAGACGAAGAAGTTCAGCGTGACATCGAAATCATGCCTTTCAACATTGTTAAGGCTGACAACGGTGATGCTTGGGTTGAGGCACAAGGCCAGAAAATGGCGGCTCCTCAGGTTTCTGCTGAAGTACTGAAGAAAATGAAGAAAACTGCAGAAGACTTCCTAGGTGAGGAAGTAACTGGCGCAGTTATCACAGTACCTGCTTACTTTAACGATGCTCAGCGTCAAGCAACTAAAGATGCTGGCCGTATCGCAGGTCTAGAAGTTAAGCGTATCATCAACGAACCTACTGCAGCAGCTCTAGCTTACGGTCTAGACAAGCAAGGCGGTGACCGCACTATCGCGGTATACGACCTTGGTGGTGGTACATTCGATATCTCTATCATCGAGATTGACGAAGTTGAAGGTGAGAAAACGTTTGAAGTACTAGCAACTAACGGTGACACACACCTTGGTGGTGAAGACTTCGATAACCGCATGATCAACTACCTAGTTGAAGAGTTCAAGAAAGAGCAAGGTATCGATCTTAAGAACGATCCTCTAGCAATGCAGCGTGTTAAAGAAGCAGCAGAAAAAGCAAAGATTGAGCTTTCTTCTACTTCTCAAACTGACGTAAACCTACCTTACGTAACTGCAGATGCGACTGGTCCTAAGCACATGAACGTTAAAGTGACGCGTGCTAAGCTAGAATCTCTAGTTGAAGACCTAGTACAACGTTCTCTTGAACCATTGAAAGTTGCTCTAGCTGATGCTGACTTATCTGTAGGCGACATTACTGACGTTATCCTAGTAGGTGGTCAGACTCGTATGCCTATGGTTCAAGCGAAAGTTGCTGAATTCTTTGGTAAAGATGCTCGTAAAGATGTGAACCCTGATGAAGCAGTAGCAATGGGTGCTGCAGTTCAAGGTGGTGTACTTGCTGGTGATGTGAAAGACGTACTTCTACTAGACGTTACTCCTCTGTCTCTAGGTATCGAGACTATGGGCGGCGTAATGACTAAGCTAGTTGAGAAGAACACCACTATCCCAACGAAAGCGAACCAAGTTTTCTCTACAGCAGAAGACAATCAGAACGCAGTAACTATTCACGTTCTTCAAGGTGAGCGTAAGCAGGCGATGTACAACAAGTCTCTAGGTCAATTCAACCTAGAAGGCATTCAGCCAGCACCTCGTGGTATGCCTCAAATCGAAGTAACTTTCGACCTTGATGCGGATGGTATCCTGCACGTATCTGCGAAAGACAAGCAGACGGGTAAAGAGCAGAAGATCACTATTCAAGCTTCAGGCGGTCTAAGCGACGACGAAATCGAGAAAATGGTTCAAGAAGCAGAAGCTAACAAAGAAGCGGACAAGAAGTTCGAAGAGCTAGCGGCTGCACGTAACCAAGCTGACCAAATGATCCACGGTACTCGCAAGCAAGTTGAAGAAGCGGGTGATGCACTTCCAGCTGAAGAGAAAGAGAAGATCGAAGCTGCAATTACTGAACTTGAAGAAGTGAAAGGTGGCGAAGATAAAGAAGCTATCGACGCGAAAGTTCAAGCGCTAATGGCTGCGGCTCAGAAGCTAATGGAAATCGCTCAGCAGCAAGCTCAGGCTCAACAAGCAGGTGCAGAAGCTGGTGAACAGCCTAAGCAAGAAGAAGACGTTGTTGACGCTGAGTTTGAAGAAGTTAAAGACGAGAAAAAATAATTCTCGATTCTGACTTAACTTAAAGTAATATGCGGGCGTTTGAGGTAACTCACACGCCCGCCTGTTTGTAAATACGATGTCTTTCCAGATAAGCACTTTTGCACAAAGCCTTTATCTAGAACGATACAAACACCAAGCGACAATCGGTCGTTTGCAGTAATAAATTGGTGACGAAGAACATGTCAAAACGTGATTTTTACGAAGTATTAGGCGTAAGCCGAGATGCATCAGAACGTGATATTAAAAAGGCGTATAAGCGCCTTGCAATGAAATTCCACCCAGACCGCAACCAGGGTGATGAGTCTGCTGCAGAGAAGTTTAAAGAAGTAAAAGAAGCGTACGAAATCCTACTGGATCCTCAGAAAAAAGCAGCCTATGACCAATATGGTCACGCAGCCTTCGAACAAGGCGGCATGGGCGGTGGTGGCTTTGGCGGCGGTGCTGGTGCTGATTTCGGTGACATTTTTGGTGACGTGTTTGGTGATATCTTTGGTGGTGGCCGACGTGGTGGTGGCCAGCAGCGCGCGCAACGCGGTGCAGACCTGCGCTACAACATGGAACTGTCGCTAGAAGAAGCGGTTCGTGGTGTTTCAAAAGAAATTGAAGTTCCAACGCTAGTTAACTGTGACGTTTGTGATGGCAGTGGCGCGAAGAAAGGCTCGTCCCCTGAAACGTGTGGAACCTGTCACGGTCATGGTCAGGTTCAGATGCGTCAGGGCTTCTTTGCGGTTCAGCAAACCTGTCCTACCTGTCATGGTAAGGGCAAGATCATCAAAGATCCTTGTAACTCATGTCATGGTCAAGGCCGCAAGCAGAAGACTAAAACGCTTAACGTTAAGATTCCTGCAGGTGTTGATACTGGTGACCGTATCCGTCTTTCTGGTGAAGGTGAAGCGGGAGAAATGGGCGCTCCAGCGGGTGACCTATACGTACAGGTTCATGTGAAAGAGCACCACATCTTTGAGCGTGATGGCAACAACCTTTATTGTGAAGTGCCAGTCAGCTTTGCAATGGCTGCACTAGGTGGTGAAGTCGAAGTACCAACACTGGATGGTCGTGTGAACCTGAAAGTACCAACCGAAACTCAAACGGGTCGTATGTTCCGTATGCGCGGTAAAGGCGTGAAGGGTGTTCGCGGCGGTGGCGTTGGCGACCTTATCGTTAAGCTGGTTGTAGAAACTCCGGTAAATCTAAGTACTCGTCAGAAAGATCTATTGAAAGAGTTTGAAGAGTCTTGTGGTGGTGAAGCGGCAACGAAGCACAAGCCAAAAGCGGAAGGCTTTTTCAATGGCGTGAAGAAGTTCTTCGATGACCTGACTAGCTAAAAAAAACAAATTCTATATAAAGCCTGCAACTGCAGGCTTTTTTATTGCCAGCAGCTAAGAGGAAACGCTTTATTGCTAGCATCAAGGCTGAGGTAATCAACGTTGTATTCTTGTAAGCAAGAGTCTAAATTTTGTTGGCTGTTTGCTTGCGCTGTCGCTTTAATAATGTACGTCGCATTGGCGTTACTGGTCACGCTAAACACAAAGCGACTTTGCTCGGAAAGGCACACCGTACATTTCCCACTCGATATTACCTTATGCCAATCATATTGGCCGTTATAGCTTGATTCTAATTCGAGTTGAATACGGGCGAGATCCGCAATAGCGGTGATGCGGTGAGACTTCCGTACCTGATCCAAATAGCTTGGATAGGCGAACATCGCCAAGATACCAATCAGAGTAACCACGATCAGTAATTCGAGTAACGTCATCCCAATTAAACTTTGTTTACTCTGTTTGCAGTTATTTACGCCAATCACTTCGAGCTCTCCTAGTACCCACCTCTGACCTATTGTTATGCGCTGTTAATATCAAGCCAAGTATGGTTCTCGACACTTTTAAATTTACATAGGGATTTGGGAAATGCCTCGTGGCTTTACGTTACTGGAGTCCGTTGTCACTCTGTCTGTGATGAGTTTGTTACTGGTATGGGCGGTTCCTAATTTTAGCTCAGTTTCTGATACCACTAAGATGATGAGGCTCGCTAAAGAATTGAATGGCTTCGTCTTAATGGCAAAATCTCAAGCGATCTTGCGCCGACAGCCTCTATGGATACTTCTCACAAGGTCAGGTGATTCTTGGACGTTGAATTTGACGGACAGCGAAGATGAGGACAATGGTTTAGTTCTTATGCGTTTATCTGGCGAGCCGTTTACTGGCATCGAACTGGCGACGACTTACAGCTCAAATCAAATCAGTTTTGATGCCACACATGGGCGACCCAAGAGCGGGCGGTTTACATTTTACCCTAAGTTATCTTCTGAAACGGTTCTCGAGCTCAGAACTCACTTTCGCTCAGCTATCGTAAGAGTGTGTGCACCTTCGGGCATTACTCTTGGTTATCAGCCATGTTGAGAGGAGGTCAATCGGGTTATAGCTTAATTGAGCTTCTCGTTTCTACTTCGATTTCTCTCATAGTCATCGCTATAGCCGTAACTATGCTTCTCCACAGTCAACGGCTCTCTACTGCTCACGCCAAAGAGCTGATGTTGCTACAAAGCACGAATAGTGTTCTGCAAATGATGAAGTTAGATTTGTACCGAGCGGGTCATGGTGGAGTACTGGGTGAAAGCGTCCGTTTATCTGGCGCAGCACAAACGTACTACGTCAAACATAGTGAGCATCACACTCTGCTCGCGTTCGCTTACCTGTCAGGCAGCTTAGGATCTGAGACAGCATACACGAATGTGGTATATCAGCGGCAGAGCGAATCAAAAGAGGTTTTGAGAGTCTGCGCGAAGAAGCTACCAAGAGCTATGTCTGCTTTAGAAGCAGAAAACTTCACCACACATTTTGGTAATACCTGTAACACAGTGTTCGATAGCAATCTTATTGTCGTGAACGATTTTACACTGGACTCCGAGCCTTTAACTGGTGTTACCCATACTTCCTCGTTACTCAATATTGAACTCAGTACCTATTTACGCTTTGCTCCTGAGGTATCGAAGACGCTTGCCATTTCCATTAAACAGAGGAACTGGTGACATGGTGTTTCAGCGAGGTGCTGCAACCCTTCTAATCACCAGTCTTTTGCTAGCTGACGTACTCATGATTGTCATGGGCAGTTATAAAGCCTTGTCCTACCAAATGAAACAGAGCCAAAATGAAGTGGAAAGTCGCCGTGCACATTGGCGCGCAGAGGGCGGGTTAGAGTGTGCGATTTCCTCTGTTGTTGGAAAACAAGCCATACCAGAAGAGCTGAGTGAATGTCAGCAACAACTGAGTTTGGATGCGCTTAAGATAGAAACGGGAACACCACATATTGTCCGTGCAAGCAGTGACTTCTTAACCTTAAGCAAAGCGTTTCTTCTGCCCGAACTTCAAATCAAAAGTCCAATCACTACAACCTCTCATTTATTGGTGAACGGTGGACTCAACATAGCGCCGCACGTGAATCAACGCGTTAGCGAGTTCCGCTGGGCGTGTACTTCGGTTCGTTATCAAAATACTTTGTATGCGCATAGCTATGACACCATACACCCATATCAAGCAACCGATATCTCTCGCTACTTTCCTGAGAGTCATGGCTCAGGTTTGCATCAGTGCAGCACAACTCACTACACCGATTTCAGTTGGCAGCTCCCTTTTACTCAGAATGACTTCGAGCATGTGGAGCAACTTGATGTATTTCAGGAAGTTTTTAATGTGCCACGTAGCCATTGGTTTGAGGTTATGTCAGACACCAGCTTGTTCGGTTATGTGCCAAATGAGCTTAAAAGTACCATGCCACGCTTATCGAGCGAGTTACCCAGTGCGAAATATATAGAAAATTGCGGTCAACAGATTACAAATCTTATCAAAGCATCTCATGAGCTTATTTGGGTATACGGTAGCTGTGAACTTAGCGCAGATGACCTGCAATCCATAAACCTTGCCATTGATACGCATTTGAATGGAGGCTTGATACTGGTGCTTCACAATGGCATCGCTTCAATTTCAGGAAACCAAGCATTGAAGGCCATGATTTATCACTTTGTTTCTGAGACGCCGTCAGCAGGGTTTGTTGATTGGGCGCAATCAAACAACAATCTATTGCTATCGACGCTGATAGAATCCTTGAACGTGCACACAGTCGAGCAACACAGAGTGAGCTACTTTCAGAATGGAAATGTCTACCCATTAGGTGGTTTAGTATTGGATGCTCCTGATAGTTATGCGTTGTTCAACAATGCTTTATACATGCAGTTCAATAAAGATGTCACGGCCTCGGCTGCTCGACATTTCCATAAGGTCAAATGGAGCAATGGCAGTTGGCATGATTTCTAACCAGAAAGGTGTCAGCTTATTTGAGGTGATATTGGCTCTCTTGCTTGTCAGCGGCAGTGCTGTCGGTTTAGTCAAATTACATACTTATATTGAAATGAAATCCGATCGGGCTCAACGGTCTATTGAAGCGCTCTACTTGGCAGAGTCTGAGCTTGAACAATTCACCACGCATGGATCAACGGTGAAGGGAGGACGTTATCTATTCGACGATATAGAACAAGATGCCTGCTATTCGCAAACTCAGTGTCAGCCGTTATCGGCTGATTACTTTCAAACGCGATGCGAGGCTCGCTCCTCGTTACAAAATGGGATTGAAGTTAAGCACATTACCGTGGAAGTGTGTTGGTTCGATCGCCATGGAAAACAGCAATCCATTGAGCTAATGACATCAGTTTCCAAATTCAATGAATTTAGTATGTAGGGTATTTTATATTCAAATTTTATTATTGATATTTTACTTGAAAGCGTTCTCTATATTTTTCAAAATGGTTTCAAATCTGTTTCATTATATGGGTGGCTAGTGTTTTTACTTTGTTGCGTAGTAATGGCAATTTTGCAAAATATGTCTCCAAATATGGAAAAACTTCTGGAATCTTGTGCTTTTGAGGGGGCAATTTAATAAAATGTGTAGCTGAAAAATAGGTCGTCACAACAATTATTACAGGCCTAAGGCAACAACATCACATATGGAGTTACCATGAGTAACCAAGCAATAAATAAAGCACCATCGTCCAAGCCGAATGGCATGGATCGCTTTCTTAATTTTATAGAACGAGCTGGTAATAAAATCCCGGATCCGGCCATTCTGTTCTTCTGGGCACTGATCATTACTTGGGCTGCGTCTGCACTTTTGTCGAATGTTTCTTTCGACCTTCTAAACCCTCGAACTGGCGAAGCTCTTACTATCACTAACCTTCTGACAGGCGAAGCACTAGCAAGTTTCCTTGCTAACATGGTGACAACGTTCACTGGCTTTGCACCACTTGGTATCGTTCTAGTAGCGATGTTGGGTGTAGGTGTTGCCGATTCTTCAGGCTTCATCACCACTGGTCTTAAGAAGATGCTGAACTTCACGCCAGCAAAACTTCTTACTCCAATGCTAATTCTTGTAGCAATCGTATCGCACACTGCAGCGGATGCAGGCTACGTTCTGGTTATTCCACTTGGTGGTATCATCTTCCATGCAGCAGGTCGTCACCCTCTAGCGGGTATCGCGGCAGCGTTCGCAGGTGTATCAGGTGGTTTCTCTGCCAACTTCATCCCTTCAGGTATCGACCCTCTACTAGCTGGCTTTACTCAAACAGCCGCGCAGGTTCTCGATCCTGAGTATGTGGTTAACCCTCTAGCGAACATCTTCTTTACTGGTCTATCTTCAGTAATCATCGTTGCTATTGGTTGGTATGTAACTGAGAAAATCATCGAGCCACGCCTAAAGAACACTCCTATCGACGAAGACGCAGAGAAAGCACCAGATCTAGGTTCTTTCACTGAGCTTGAGTCTAAAGCGTTTCGTTACGCGGGTTGGGCTATGATGGCGGGCATCGCACTTCTTGTTGTGGCGCTTATCCCAGAAAATTCTGCACTGCGTTCACCGGAAGGTGAGATCACTGCGTTCTCTGCGCCAATCATGAAGTCTATCGTTCCGTTGATCTTCATCCTGTTTATCATTCCGGGTTACGTTTACGGTCGCGTTTCTGGCACGTTCAAGACAAGTAACGACATCATCAAAGCGATGGCGGATACGATGTCTACCATGGGTGCATACATCGTAATGTCGTTCTTCTGTGCACAATTCCTATCTGCATTCGCGCAATCAAACATCGGTACGATGCTAGCGCTATACGGTGCAGAAGGTCTTAAAGCGATGAACCTACCAGGTGAAGCAACAATCATCGGTATGATTCTTCTAACGGCTTCTGTAAACCTTCTAATCGGTTCTGCATCAGCGAAATGGGCACTGATTGGTCCAATTCTGGTGCCTATGCTAATGGCTGTTGGTATTTCTCCAGAGCTATCTCAAGCGGCATACCGTGTGGGTGACTCTGTATCGAACATCATTTCACCTCTGATGGTATTCTTCCCTCTAGTCGTGGTTTACTGTCAGCGTTACGTGAAGTCGACTGGTATTGGTACGCTAGCGTCATTAATGATGCCATTCTCGATTGCTATGCTAATCGGTTGGTCAATCTTCCTAGTGGCTTACTGGATGTTAGGCATTCCGCTAGGTATTCAAGCACCATACACTTACACAATGTAAATACCGTCAGATTTGGCGCTGTAGCTTTGTTAACTGCGCAAGTTCACCGGAGCTACGGCCGCTCTAATTACATAGAGCCTCTAGGTGATTAGGGCTGAACTTGCTTGTTGCCTAGCTACAACACCAACTATTTAGGTATTAGGATTTTAGAAGCGTTGGTCGAAAGACTGGCGCTTCTTTTTAGTGTTAAGAAGTAGTTTATGTGAGGTGCTCTGCGTCCTGCTTTCACTTCCGCGTTCATACGGGTAGAATTTGCTACCCCTAGCCGTTTACTTATACAACCGGAGCTTCCTTTTGTCAGATTCACAGTTTTCCCCTCAAGACGAGTTTTTCATGCGCCGTGCTATGGAGTTGGCGGCTCAGGCCGAAGCTGAGGGAGAGGTTCCAGTTGGGGCCGTACTAGTGAAAGATGGTGAGATCGTTGCTGAAGGATGGAATCAGTCAATTGGTCATCATGATGCGACGGCTCATGCTGAAATGCAGGTGCTGCGTAAAGCCGGCCAAGTACTGGAAAATTACCGACTGTTGGATACAACATTATACGTTACGCTAGAGCCATGCCCTATGTGCGCGGGGGCCTTACTCCATAGCCGAGTAAAACGCATTGTTTATGGTGCTCCGGACCTAAAAGCGGGGGCTGCAGGAACAGTACTCAACTTGTTTGAACATCAGGCGGCGTATCACTATGCCGATATTGAGCAAGGATTGATGGAAGAAGAGTGTCGAGGCCAGCTTCAGGCGTTCTTTAAGCGTCGTCGTAAAGAGAAAAAAGCGCAAAAACAGGTGAAGCGTTCAGAAGGGTAAATTTTTCAGCAAACACCTGATTCAAGGTGTTTGCCAACTGGTTTATGCACAAATTAGCTGCATAAAAGCTCGATGACGGGCAATGACTTTCTTCTTGTTATTGCTGAGCATTCTTTTACGACGGTTTGCCGCAACGGTTTTATTAAGGCGTTTTGACTGCATTTTACGTCTACGCATAAAACAACCTCCTACTGTGGGTTAAAACTGTATGCCTGTTTTCTGTATTGAAGGCATTGATTATGTTATGTAACTCGTCTTTTACCAGCCAATTGTTACCATTTAAATAATGCTACCAAAAAGGTTGGCTCACGATATTATGTTTGGGTCAGGTAAGTAAAATTCAAGTGCCCAACCATTATTCAATGGCTGGGCACTTTAAATATTTGTTTCTATTCTTGTGTATCTACTGCTGGATCAGCAGAAGATACCGCTGGCGCCGCTGATATTGGGCTGTCAGGTACTTCAATCACGGCAAGATCATCAATATTGACATCACTGTTGTCCGTAGTCTGCTGTTCGACATGGCCGATGATACTCTGGTAATAGCGGCGAATATTCTCGACGTAGTTTCTCGCTTCATCACCACGTGCATAGCCATAGCGGGTTTGGCTGTAGTACTTTTTCTGGCGCAGCAACGGTAGGCGATCTTTCACGTCAGCCCATGCATCTGGGTTACCGCCTTGCTTCTTCGTAAGTCTTCGGGCATCCATCATGTGACCATAGCCGACGTTATACGATGCAAGGGCAAACCAAATTTTTTCATGCTCATCAATGGAGTCGGGGATGCGAGACACCATTCGTCGCAGGTAATCAACACCTCCACGAACTGACTGCTTAGGATCGAGACGATTGGTGACGCCAACACTTTTAGCGGTTGGCAGTGTCAACATCATCATGCCTCGTACACCTGTCGGAGATTTAGCAAGCGGGTTCCAGTGCGATTCCTGATAAGCCAGTGCCGCCACGAGTCGCCAGTCAAACTCATCTGAGTATTCTTTAAACAGAGGTGACCATTGTGGAAGCTTAGAGTCGAGCGCACGAATAAAAGCTCGGGTATCAACGTAATCGAAGCTGCCAATATGACCGATATACTTTTCTTCTAAAGAGGCTAGGTGACCAGATTGTTTGGTGTAGCCGAAGAATTCGATCATAAGCGCATAAAGGCTTTCATCTTCAGAACGACGAACAAACCAAGAGATTGGCTGATCTTCTGTCAGCTCAAATGCGAGCGCAATATCTGGGTAGATACGTTGTGATAAAGAGACTTCGACTGAATCGGCAACAGTGAACATCAGCTCTCCATCAGAGACTTGTTTTAGTAGATCACTCACTTCAGCATCTGGGTCAACTTCAAAGGCAAAGTCAGGGTGCTCTTCTTGTTTGATGGCGCTCAGAGTTTGTTTAACGTGAGAGTCACTGATGATTTTAAGGATAGGAAGCTCTTCACCATCATCTGTTGGTACGGGTTGGATATTGAGGAGTTGCTCAAGGTTGCGTGGTCGTTTCTTACCTTTTTTATACACAACTTGCTGGCTGACGTAGTAGTAAGCGGGGCCAGGTCGGAATCGCTCCATACGTTCAGGTGACTGAGTCAAACCTGCAGCAATAATGTCGATTTCACCTTTGGCTAGCGCAGGATATAACGACGAGATACGGTAGGCTGGTTTCATTTCCAACTGCACACCAAGCTCATTGGCGAATTCGCGGGCCAGTTCGTAATCCAAACCTGCTGGGCCATCAGGACCGATATAGTAAGACAGCTGGTTATTCAGAGTGCCGACACGTAACACACCACGCTCACGTATCTGGTCTAAATCACTTTTGGGCTCTGACTCAATCTGACAGCCAGATAACATCAATACAGAAAACAGCAAGGCGCTGATTGATGTCCAACGGTTCAAGTAATGCTTCTTCATTCACATCATTCTCATACTTCCAGTAGGGCATTTATATCAAAGTGTCATAACAAGGCAAGACAATCAGAGTCACTTCGGGTTAAAGATTTAAAATTGGGATTTTTGCTGTAATTCAAATTTGACGAAAAAAATGACGCAAACGGTTGCTTTTGGTGTTACATCACAAAAATAATTCCTTTATAATGCGCCCGCAAAGGAGAGGTGAAATCGGCATAGGTTTTTAATCCTTAGGGAATAGCTTCGAAGTAAAATAGTCTAACCCACTGAATTTATTCCAATATCACCTTAATCAATTGCATAAGAGACCTAAGCACATGAGAATTTTGCGTGGCTCCCCAGCTCTTTCTGAGTTTCGTGTTAACAAGCTTCTAGAGCTTTGTCGTGAATTAAGCTTACCTGTAACAGGTATTTACGCTGAGTTTGCTCACTTTGCTGAATTATCAGCAGATCTTGATTCTCAAGAAGTTGAGAAGTTGGAAAAGCTCCTAACTTACGGTCCTACAATTGAAGAGCACGAGCCTGCAGGTCTTCTTCTACTTGCTACTCCTCGCCCTGGCACTATCTCGCCTTGGTCTTCAAAATCGACTGACATTGCTAATAACTGTGGTCTAGATAAAGTCGTTCGTCTAGAGCGTGGTACGGCTTACTACATCGAAACATCAGCAGAACCTTCTGAGCTTCAACTCGTTGAGCTAAAGGCGATCCTTCACGATCGTATGATGGAAGTAGTTTTCACAGATTTTGACTCTGCCGCTGCACTTTTCCAAGTTGCGGAACCAGCACCAGTTGCTGATGTTGATCTACTTAATGGCGGCCGCGCTGCGCTTGAAAACGCAAACGTTACCCTAGGTCTTGCACTTGCTGATGACGAAATTGAATACCTTTACGATGCGTTCGTAAACAAGCTAGACCGTAACCCAACTGACATCGAGCTCATGATGTTTGCACAAGCGAACTCAGAGCATTGTCGCCATAAAATCTTCAACGCAGACTGGACTATCGACGGTGTTAAGCAAGAGAAGTCTCTGTTCAAGATGATCAAGAACACATTCGAAACGACACCTGAAAACGTTCTGTCTGCATACAAAGATAACGCAGCGGTAATGGTAGGTTCGGATGTAGGTCGTTTCTTCCCGAACCCAGAAACTCGCCAGTACGGTTACAACCAAGAGAAAGCGCACATCCTAATGAAGGTGGAAACGCACAACCACCCAACGGCTATCTCTCCTTGGCCGGGTGCTTCCACAGGTTCAGGCGGTGAAATCCGTGATGAAGGCGCGACAGGTATTGGCGGTAAGCCAAAAGCCGGTCTAGTAGGTTTCACTACATCTAACCTACGTATTCCTGGTTTTGAACAGCCATGGGAAACAGACTTCGGTAAGCCTGGTCGCATTGTTAACGCACTAGATATCATGCTAGAAGGCCCACTTGGTGGCGCGGCGTTCAACAACGAATTTGGTCGTCCAAACCTACTTGGTTACTTCCGTACTTACGAAGAGAAAGTTAACTCTCACGCAGGTGAAGAGGTTCGTGGTTACCACAAGCCAATCATGATTGCTGGTGGTATGGGTAACATCCGTGACGAGCACGTACAGAAGAAAGAGATCCCAGTCGGTGCAAGCCTAATCGTTCTTGGTGGTCCTGCAATGAACATCGGCCTTGGTGGCGGTGCAGCATCTTCAATGGCGTCTGGTCAATCCGCAGAAGATTTAGACTTTGCTTCAGTACAGCGTGAGAACCCAGAGATGGAACGCCGTTGTCAGGAAGTGATCGACCGTTGTTGGCAGCTTGGTGAAGAGAACCCAATCGCATTCATCCACGATGTAGGCGCGGGCGGTATCTCTAACGCACTTCCAGAGCTTGTAGACGATGGCGAGCGTGGCGGTATCTTCCAACTGCGTGATGTACCAAACGACGAACCGGGCATGAGCCCGCTTGAGATCTGGTGTAACGAATCTCAAGAGCGTTACGTAATGGCGGTTGCACCAGAGAACATGGAAGTATTCGATGCAATCTGTAAGCGTGAGCGCGCACCATACGCAGTAGTCGGTGTTGCAACAGAAGAGCGCGATCTGAAACTAGAAGATTCACACTTCGACAACACGCCAATCGATATGCCAATGGATGTGCTTCTTGGTAAGACACCTAAGATGCACCGTGACGCGAAAATGCTAAAAGCGAACAACCCAGCGGTTAACCGTGATGGTATTGAGCTAAACGAAGCAGTGGATCGCGTTCTACGCCTACCAACGGTTGCAGAGAAAACATTCCTTATCACTATCGGTGACCGTACTGTTACAGGCCTAGTGGCTCGTGACCAAATGGTTGGTCCATGGCAGGTGCCAGTAGCAAACTGCGCGGTAACTGCAGCAAGCTACGATACTTACCACGGTGAAGCAATGTCGATGGGTGAGCGTACGCCAGTGGCTCTACTAGACTTTGGTGCTTCGGCTCGTCTAGCAGTTGGTGAGGCAATCACTAACATCGCAGCGACGAATATCGGTGATATCAAACACATTAAACTGTCTGCAAACTGGATGTCTCCAGCAGGCCACCCAGGTGAAGATGCGGGTCTTTACGAAGCGGTGAAAGCGGTAGGTGAAGAGCTATGTCCAGCACTTGGTCTGACTATCCCTGTAGGTAAAGACTCAATGTCGATGAAGACCAAGTGGGAAGAGAACGGCGAGCAGAAAGAAGTTACTTCTCCGCTATCTCTAATCATCACAGCGTTTGCTCGTGTTGAAGATGTACGTAAGACAATCACGCCACAGCTTCGCACAGACAAAGGCGACACTAGCCTTGTTCTTATCGACCTAGGTAACGGCCAGAACCGTCTAGGTGCAACAGCACTAGCACAGGTTTACAAGCAGCTTGGTGATAAGCCAGCAGACGTAGACAACGCAGCACAACTAAAAGGTTTCTACGAAGGCGTTCAAGCACTCGTTGCGAACGATCAAGTTGTGGCTTACCACGATAAGGGTGATGGCGGTCTATTCGTTACTCTTGCTGAGATGGCATTTGCGGGTCACTGTGGTGTTAAAGCGGACATCGCTGACTTAGGCGAAGATGCACTAGCAGCGCTATTTAACGAAGAGCTAGGTGCGGTACTTCAGGTTAAGAACGAAGATTTAGACGCTGTACTTTCAACGCTTGCTGCAAACGGCCTTGAAGCATGCTCACACGTAATTGGTTCTGTTGAAGCATCTGATGAGCTAGTGATTACTTCTGGTGACACAGTGGTTCTAGAGCGTAACCGTACTGAACTACGTACTATCTGGGCTGAGACAACGCATAAGATGCAAGGTCTACGTGATAACCCAGCATGTGCTGACCAAGAGCACGAAGCGAAGAAAGACAATTCTGACCCAGGTCTAAACGTTAAACTAAGCTTCGATGTGAACGAAGATATTGCAGCGCCATATATCGCGAAAGGTGCTAAGCCTAAGATGGCAATCCTACGTGAGCAGGGCGTTAACTCTCACGTTGAGATGGCAGCAGCGTTCGACCGTGCAGGCTTTGAAGCAACAGATATCCACATGAGCGACATCCTAACAGGTCAAGCGGTTCTAGAAGAGTACCAGGGCTTAGTTGCTTGTGGTGGCTTCTCTTACGGTGATGTACTTGGTGCGGGTGAAGGTTGGGCTAAGTCAATCCTGTTCAATGAGCAAGCTCGCAACCAGTTTGAAGGCTTCTTCCAGCGTGAAGATACCTTCTCTCTAGGTGTATGTAACGGCTGTCAGATGCTATCGAACCTGAAAGAGCTAATCCCAGGTGCAGACCTATGGCCACGCTTCGTTCGTAACGAATCTGAGCGTTTCGAAGCTCGCTTCAGCCTAGTGGAAGTTCAAAAGTCTGATTCTGTATTCTTCGACGGCATGGCGGGCTCTCGTATGCCAATCGCAGTGTCTCACGGTGAAGGCCGCGTAGAAGTACGTGATGCTGACCACCTAGCTGCAATTGAAGCTTCAGGTACGGTTGCAGTTCGTTACGTCGACAACCACGGTAATCCAACGCAGCAATACCCGAACAACCCGAATGGTTCGCCAAACGCAATCACAGGTCTAACGACTCAAGATGGTCGCGTAACTATCATGATGCCGCACCCAGAACGTGTATTCCGCACAGTGGCGAACTCATGGTCTCCAGAAGGTTGGGGCGAGAACGGCGCTTGGATGCGCATGTTCCAAAACGCACGTAAGAACATCGGTTAATCGACTTTAATCGTCACTACAAAGTAAACGCGCAGATCGTAAGGTCTGCGCTTTTTATTTGTTGAAAAATCTATAGCCAAGGGCTCTTTTTTGCGCTCTAATACCGCGCTTGCCAAGGGATGGCTAAATCCCTCAATACTCCGTTAGAATCCCTTAGGAAATGAATATGTCGAACAACAAAAAATTTGCCATTCGTGTGACTGAAAAGCGTAACGGTTGGTGTGCAGAAATTACTCGCCAAGTGACTTCACGTAAAACATCTGTATCTAAGCGAGAAGCAGGCTTTGAAACAGAAGCTCTAGCGCAAGAATGGGCGGAGAAAGAACTAGCAGGTTTTATTCAAAACCAAGCGGCACGTAACGAACGTAAAGGCGAAGCACGTAAAGTTCGTGTTGAACGTGAAGAGCGCCTAGCGCAAGAAGCCGCTGAAAAGAAAGCACGTTACGAAGAAGCGAAGCGCGCAGCCGCAGCGCAAGCTGAATTAGATGATGAAGATGACTTTTTCGACGAAGAGTAATCACTTCTAATAAAAAACCGCCTGCTTAGGCGGTTTTTTGTATCCGATAACGCTTTGATTAGCGAAATTGTCCAGCTTCTTGTAGGAAATCAAAACCTGCGGAAGCGAGTTTTGTCTCCAGTGCTGACTTATCGATATCAAAATACGTAGCCAGCTTATCTAAATCACCACCAAAGTCATCTCGTAGTTTCATGTTGACGATGCTCATCAGCATTATTGGATCCATCGTCTCAAAGTTCGCCAAATTCATTATTTATCCTCGAAATCTGAAATCAGCAGATTAGCCGCTGCAAACGCTGCTTTGTCTCTTACATGTTGCGGTAGGCTAGTATCCGCCGCAATATCGTTTAACGCCCGTAGTGAGCAAGCAATCGCTTTAGGCACATAGGCTTGGTCGCCACTGCCGATTTGCGCGTAGAGCTCGCGGACCAAGTCGCAGCAATCATATACTTTCATGTTGTTAACCTAATAATTAAATGAGAACTGCTCTCAAATATACACAGGCTGTCAATGAAACTCAAAGCAGCTGTTTGTTCTGGCTCAAATTCTAGGCTGAGCTGCTGGAACTTTATTCGCTTTGGCTTAGTTTTGCAGTTGTTGTTCAAGCTGGAAAGTCACTTCTGGCGCCAGTTGTAACTGCTTGGCTAACTCCTGCAAATAGGTTTTCTCCATGAAATTCTGTTCATCGACAACAATTAGAGACGCGAGATAAATCTCTGAAGCTTGTTGTGGTGACTGAGCGAGCCGAGCTATTTCGCTTGGATCGAGAGGTTTGTTTAGCTCATTGTGTAGCATGGTCTGTAACCCAGCATCCGCACCTGCTTCTTTCAGCGTGGATTCTATGCGCTGCATTTCTTCTGCATCGACATGACCATCAGCTTTTGCAGCGGCAATCATAGCTTTGATGATGAGCTCATTATGAATAGTATCGTGGGCATTAAAATCTTCTTGCACTGAAGCGGTACTTTGTTTGCCTTGCCAGTTATTGTAAACGGTATAAGCCAGTGCTCCTAAAGCCGCCGCACCGCCAATTTTGAGTGCATTTTTACCAACTTTTTTACCGAGCTTTTTACTTTTTTTAGACCCCATGAGTAGGTTGACTAAGCCACCACCCACAGCGCCTGCTCCAAGGGACTTTAGCGTGTTTGAACCGGACTGTTGCTGCACTTTTTGTTGACCCTGACGAACAAGGTCTGAGTTTAACGCTTGATTTAATAAACCTTTCAAATCCATTCCGGACCTCCTTAGTTTTGTTCAGACTAAATCAGGTGAGATGAATAGAAGATTAATACGTGATAACAAAAAGGCGAGCATTAAGCTCGCCTTTTCATATATCGTTTTCCGAAATGTTATTCTTGGGCGTACCCATGAATCCCCAGTAGCTTGCCATCAAGATAAGCTTCCTTCTCGTCTTTCATTACCAAACGTTCTTCAACCAGCCACTGTACGACCAGAGGATAAATCTTATGCTCTTGAGTCTGAACACGTTCGGTTAATGTCTCAACTGTATCTTCATCGAAGATAGGCACTTTAGCCTGCAGGATTACCGGGCCACCATCCAGTTGTTCAGTAACAAAGTGAACACTGGTGCCGTGTTCTTCATCTCCGGCATGAATGGCTCGCTGGTAGGTGTTCAGGCCTGGGTATTTCGGTAGTAGAGAAGGGTGGATATTGATCATTCGGCCTCTGTAGTGGCGAACGAATTCGCCACTTAAGATGCGCATGTAACCCGCGAGTACAATGACATCTGGCTTGTATTCATCAATCTGCTTCATCAATTCATGATCAAACGCGTCTCGGGTATCGAATGATTTCGGATCCAAAGAGTGTGCGGCTGCGCCCGCTTTCTTAGCACGCTCTAAGCCATAAGCTGTTGCTTTGTTTGAAAAAACAGCGGTCACTCGGCCAGTACTGATCTTGGTTTCACAAGCATCAATAATCGCCTGTAAGTTCGAACCATTTCCTGAAACTAAAACAACAATACTCTTCATAATTTATTTGATCTCTACTTGTTCTTCATCTGCACTTGCATTGGCGATTTCACCAATAATCCATGCTTTCTCGCCTTCTGCCTCAAGCAACGCCACTGCCGCGTTTGCTTGTTCTTTTGGCAGCGCAATCACTAGACCAACACCACAGTTGAATGTGCGGTACATTTCATGAGTGGTCACATTGCCTTTTTTTTGCAGCCAGTTGAAGATCACCGGCCATTCCCAGCTATTGCCATCGATAACGGCTTTGGTGCCTTCAGGCAGGACGCGAGGAATATTTTCCCAGAAACCACCGCCAGTGATGTGAGAAATGGCATGGATATCATGCGCTTCAATCATTTTAAGCGCAGATTTAATGTAAATTTTTGTTGGCTCTAGTAAGTGCTCACCAATAGTACGACCCGCTAACTCTTCGTTTTTATCCGCGCCTGATACTTCGAGAATCTTACGAATGAGTGAATAGCCATTTGAGTGAGGACCACTTGAGCCTACCGCGATAAGTGCATCACCTGCCGCGACTTTGCTGCCATCGATAACGTCTTCTTTTTCAACTACGCCGACACAGAATCCCGCAACGTCATAATCTTCGCCTTCGTACATGCCCGGCATTTCAGCGGTTTCACCACCAATTAGAGCACAGCCAGCTTGAATACAACCATCTGCAATGCCAGTAACGACGTCGGCAGCAGTGTCTACATCCAGCTTGCCAGTTGCGTAATAATCTAGGAAGAATAGCGGCTCAGCACCTTGAACAATCAAGTCATTAACGCACATAGCGACAAGATCGACGCCGATGGTGTCATGTTTGTTCATATCCAGTGCAAGGCGTAGTTTTGTACCAACACCATCAGTACCTGAGACAAGTACCGGCTGCTTATATTTTGTTGGTAGCTCGCACAAAGCACCAAAACCACCAATACCACCCATTACTTCTGGGCGACGAGTACGTTTAACGGCACCTTTGATGCGGTCTACTAGTGCGTTACCTGCATCGATATCTACGCCAGCGTCTTTATAGCTAAGAGAAGTGTTATCAGCACTCACAAGGAAGTCCTCAGTTTGAAAGTTGGATATGAAATCGGCGCTATTCTAACAGCGGACAAACCAATATAGCAAACGTTTGCGCTGGTTTTTTCTTTTGTTCTATCGCAAGAAATTAAGAACGAAATCGTTTATAATCTGAAGGTTTGTTTAAAAATCACCTATGTATCCGGAGATGGAAATGAAAGTTGTTGAAGTAAAACACCCTCTTGTTAAACACAAACTTGGTCTAATGAGAGAAGGTGAGATCAGCACTAAGCGCTTTCGTGAGCTAGCAACTGAAGTTGGTAGCCTACTGACTTACGAAGCAACTGCAGACTTTGAAACTGAGAAAGTAACCATTGAAGGTTGGAATGGTCCAGTAGAAGTAGACCAGATTAAAGGCAAGAAAGTAACGGTTGTGCCAATCCTGCGTGCAGGTCTTGGTATGATGGATGGTGTGCTTGAGCACATGCCAAGTGCACGTATCAGTGTTGTTGGTATCTACCGCGATGAAGAAACACTAGAGCCAGTACCATACTTTAACAAGCTTGCTTCAAACATGGATGAGCGTATTGCTCTGGTTGTTGACCCAATGCTAGCTACTGGTGGTTCGATGATCGCTACGATCGACTTGCTGAAAGAGAAAGGCTGTAAGTCTATTAAGGTTCTTGTGCTTGTTGCTGCTCCAGAAGGTATTGAAGCGCTAGAAAAAGCACACCCAGATGTTGAACTGTTCACTGCGGCTATCGATGAGAAGCTAAACGACAAAGGCTACATCGTTCCTGGTCTTGGTGATGCAGGCGATAAGATCTTCGGTACAGTATAAATCGAAGACTGACAGCGAATTGAAAAGGGAGCCATTGGCTCCCTTTTTTACGATCATGTTGTGCTAAACGATTATTTCTTCAAACTTAATGTACCGCCTGTACGGGGCTTATTTGATGGTCGCTGAGCGGGTTTATCCGACTTTGGCTTGTAGACGCTTTTGCCTTTGTTGTTGCTCGGCTTAGATTTGGAATCGGATTTTCCTCCCCGCCCTTTTTTAGAATTAGGAGCATGGCGAAATTCTTCGGCATTTTTGCCTTTGAAGGTGCGCTGCTTTTGATTACGGCGAGCTTTCGACTCCTGATTTTCTTCACGACTGTCAAATAGCTTGGCGTCAGTCGCTTTGCGAATGTTGCGACCACGTGCATCCGCTTTTGAGGCGTCTTCCGTTCCACTCGATGACTCACACATAGCGAGAATTTCTCCGATCTCGTCGTCGCTTAGGTAGCGCCACTGACCGTTCGGGATTCCATCGAGGGTGATATTCATAATGCGAACGCGACGAAGCTTGAATACTTCGTAACCCAGAGCTTCACACATACGACGAATTTGTCGGTTCAGGCCCTGAGTGAGGACAATGCGGAAAGAGAACTTTGTTTCTTTACTGACTTTACACGGAAGCGTTGTGGTATCGAGGATATCCACACCCGAGCTCATTTTTTTGATGAACTGTTCAGTAATGGGTTTATCAACACGGACAACATACTCTTTTTCGTGATTGTTGCCGGCACGGAGAATCTTGTTGACGATATCACCGTCATTGGTCAGAAAGATCAAGCCATCAGATGGTTTGTCTAGACGACCGATAGGAAAGATACGCTTCTTGTGGCCAATGAAATCAACAATGTTGCCGGGAATATCACGTTCTGTGGTACAGGTGATGCCAGTCGGCTTATTCAAAGCGATATAAACAGGCTTGTCTGTTACGGCGCTGATCGGCTTATCATCAACGCAAACATCGTCGCCCGGTAGAACTTTAGTCCCCATTTCAGGGATTTTGCCATTAATCGTGACACGACCTTGTTCAATCAGGCGATCGGCTTCGCGGCGTGAGCAAAAGCCCGTCTCACTAATGAATTTGTTTAAGCGTTTGGGATCTTGTGACATGTTGTTCTCTCTAACGTTTCACAACGGCATTAATCTAAAAATGAAAAAGCAGCCCGTTAGGCTGCCTGAACATTCTAGCACTGTTATGTCATCTGAGTAAGTTTAATATTACCTAGAAGATATAGTGGTTAACCAAGACGCTTTTGATGACGTTCTCGGTTTTCGAGTTTCTTATCTGAACTTTTGCGCAGCATGACATAAACAGCGCCACTGCCACCATGAAAGCGCTGTGCACTATGAACGCATTGTACGTCGCGAATTTGTTCTAACCATTGTGCTACATAGCTTTTCATTAGGGCTGGTGGATTAGATTTCTCACCACGGCCGTGAACGATGACGACCGTTCTGATATCCATTTTTATGCACTGTTTGAGGAATTTAACCACTTCATCCCGAGCTTCCTTCAAGGTGCGGCGGTGCAAATCAAGACGGGCTTGGATGGGGTATTTGCCCAAGCGTAACTTTCGGTAGACGCCTTCCTGAACACCATCTCGCTTAAACTCGATGAGGTCTTCAGGCTTCAGCATAGGAGCATGGTCTACTGACAAATATTCTGGGTCATCTTCGGTTAACCAGATAGCGGCTTCGCGTTTAGCAAGCTGTGCTTCAGTGACCTTATGGTGTTTTTTATGTTCGGTTGTATCTTGTTTGATTGGTGTTACGTCACCCATCATTTCTTGGAACAAAGCGAAATCATCATCGTGAGACATAACTGCATCTCAGAGTAGGGAATCGGTAAACTTATTATACCTATGACAGCCAATAATGGTGCAGAGATTTAGGTTACTGGAAATAAAAAACCGAAGTAGACAGAGAATCTACTTCGGTGCATAGCGATACTCTATTCGAAAATAGGGCTAAGCGATCTAGTGAGGAGATTTGTCGTTCATTACTTTGTATATGAAGTAACCGCCATAAAAAAGCATAAGACCTAAAGCCCCAAAGATGACTAGCATTGAAGATAGTCCAACTGCATTACCAAACAGGAGATTCAGCCAAAAGTCCATGTTTCCTCCAAATCCAAAATAGTGATGACATGGATTAAATTAATAGACGGTTACAATACCGGCACTGATCTGGATCAATTGTATGGTTTTGGTTGCGTATTTGTTTCTTGTGCTGTGTTTGTGCTCACATTTTATCACCCATTGGTGGTGTTTTAGTCAAACAAGCCTAAATGTAAAAAAACTTAGTAAAATGGCTTGCGTTAACGATCAGAATCCGTAATATACGCCTTCGTTGACGGGCAATCAGCTCGAAGAAACATCTCGGTGAATAGCGCAGCTTGGTAGCGCATCTGGTTTGGGACCAGAGGGTCGGGGGTTCGAATCCCTCTTCACCGACCACATTAAGAAAGCCTGCTTTTAAAGCAGGCTTTCGTCGTTTTAGAGCATGGATAACAGGGTTAGAATCCGAGTGAGGTTCGTCTGATGTTAGAGCCTGGCTCTTCACGACCATATATAAGAAAGCCCGCTATTTAAGCGGGCTTTTCTCTTTTCAACAGCAAACTTATTGCTGCAACGACTAATACTCAAATTCACAGTTCGCGGCCTTACTCTGCGAAAGCTGTGAGATCTTAAAGCCGCTGTCTTTGAGCAAGTTCAAAACACTTTGCTCACCAATCAGATGTAATGCACCGACAACCATCACGTAAGAGCCCTTGCGTTTGGGGGACCAACTTGGTTCTGACAGTTGTTTCGCCCAGTCGATGTTCCTCTGGGTCATAAAACTCTGTTCAAACTCTGGCGACATTTCTGTCAGGCTGGCGAATTCATTTAACTTATCCAAATCACCCGCTTTCCAACTTTCTATCAGGCAGTGAGTGGCATCTTCTGAGTGGTCAAACTCTTCAATAGCGCTAACCAATAGCTCTTTACCCGCTTCTTTTTGCCCTGTGAGTAAATCAATCTGAAACTGAAGCGATTCCAAACTAATAACGGGAATGTCTTGGACAGTAGCTTTGTACATCAAATGAGTATCAATGCCATAAGCAGCCTGGTAGCCGAGATACTCGATTTGTTTCATCTGCAATGCGAGTGCGGTTGCCCATGGTGGGGACAGCATCAACTGTTGTTGGTCCATGTTAAGTAGATTAGCTATCCCTTTAAGTTCGCTTTGCTGTGCAGGGCTCAGGACATCTTTGGTCTGTAATGTTACAGGCGGGTAGCTGACCCCTTGTGTTTTGCGTATGTCTGTTTCCATGATTAACCCGTCACTGGACTTAAGCCGTTCAGTGATTGTTTGAGGCAGTGGGTACATGCTTTCATCTCCGACATGAACTGAACCCAGAATTAAATAGTTGAGTTTCCCCTTCTGAGCCTGCCAGTAGAGAGGTTCTGCTACAGAGGAGGTTGAGATGGCCAGAGTCAGAAACAGTAGACAAAATTTATACATAGGGTCTGTCGCCTTACGGAAAATTTGTTGAAATGGTTAGGTTTTGACGTGGTTTAACGAGAGCAAACTGCGCCCAAAATCACATTTTTCTATTTTACATCCTAGCTTAGCGTAATCGGACGAACGCTGTCGTGTGATCTAAGTCTTAATTCATTTTCTGATGTTATGAATAGGTGCGATCCAATTCTCAGTAATACCGTCAAATGATTTATGTTGATTTTAACGTTGATTTTAAGTTTTTGTTTTTAAATATCATTTTGTTTTTATAAATCTTGAGTTTTGAACACGATCACTTTCACTATGGTTTAATTTTACGAATAAAAATAAATCGCGATATGTTGTTTCTATTCTTAGTTTTCGAGCTGACTTTTTCGGCTCAATTTACGTGTTGGGGTAAGTAAGATGTTTAAACAAAGTCTGATCGCGGTATCGGTTGTCGCATCACTAGCAGGTTGCTCTGTGTTTCAATCTAATGAGCAAAATGTCGTTAATTCGCTCGCCAGTAATCTTGATATTCAATATGAAGTACTCACTAACCACGGTGCTAACGAAGGTCTTGCATGTCAAGACATAGGGGCTGAGTGGGCGTCTTGCAACAAGGTCAATATGACGCTGGTTAACCAAGGTGAAGCGGTTGACTCTAAAGATTGGGCTATTTACTTCCACAGCATTCGTCTGATTCTGGATGTAGACAACGAGCAATTCAAAATTTCTCGCGTAGCGGGTGACCTACACAAGCTAGAACCGACCGATAAGTTTGATGGTTTTGCTGCGGGTGAAGAGGTTGTGCTTCCTCTTGTTGCTGAATACTGGCAGCTATTTGAAACTGACTTCATGCCAGGCGCGTTTGTTTCTGCACCAAATGCAGAGCCTAAGATGATCGCTTCTCTTAACTCAGAAGATGTTGCATCTTTCGTGACGGGCCTTGAGGGTAACAACCTAAAACGTACGCCAGATGACAACAACGTATTTGCAAACGCTGTGTCTCGTTTCGAGAAGAACGAAGACCTAGCAAAACAAGACGTATCAACCACGTTACTACCAACGCCAATGTCTGTTGAAGCAGGTAAAGGTACGGTAGATATCGCGGCGGGTATTGCGCTGCCTAAAGACGCATTCGATGCGACTCAATACGCAGCAATTCAAGATCGTGCAGAAGTGGTAGGTGTGGATGTTCGTGGTGATCTTCCTGTAAGCGTCACTGTTGTTCCTGCAGACTTCACCGGTGAATTAGCAAAATCTGGTGCTTACGAAATGAGCATCAAAGGCGACGGTATTACGATTAAAGCGTTTGACCAAGCAGGTGCTTTCTACGCCGTACAATCACTCTTTGGCCTGGTAGATAGCCAAAATGCTGATTCTCTACCACAACTGTCTATTAAAGATGCACCGCGTTTTGATTACCGTGGCGTGATGGTGGACGTGGCTCGTAACTTCCACTCTAAAGACGCAATCCTTGCAACGCTTGACCAAATGGCAGCGTACAAGATGAACAAACTACACCTTCACCTAACAGATGATGAAGGCTGGCGTTTAGAAATCCCGGGTCTGCCTGAGTTGACTGAAGTGGGTGCTAACCGTTGTTTCGATTTGGAAGAGAAAAGCTGTTTACTGCCTCAGCTTGGCTCAGGTGCAACGACAGACAACTTTGGTTCTGGCTTCTTCAGTAAAGCAGACTACGTGGACATCTTGAAGTACGCGAAAGCGCGTAACATCGAAGTCATTCCTGAAATCGATATGCCAGCACACGCTCGTGCAGCAGTGGTATCAATGGAAGCACGTTACGACCGCCTAATGGAAGAAGGTAAAGAAGTAGAAGCGAACGAGTACCGCCTGATGGATCCTCAAGATACGTCGAACGTAACGACGGTTCAGTTCTACAACAAGCAAAGCTTCATCAACCCATGTATGGAATCTTCAACTCGCTTTGTTGATAAAGTGATTTCAGAAGTAGCAGCAATGCACCAAGAAGCGGGCATGCCGCTCACAACATGGCACTTTGGTGGTGATGAAGCGAAGAACATCAAGCTAGGCGCTGGTTTCCAAGATGTGAACGCTGAAGACAAAGTAAGCTGGAAAGGTACGATTGACCTGTCTAAACAAGACAAGCCATTCGCACAATCTCCACAATGTCAGACGCTAATTGCGGACGGTACGGTAAGAGACTTTGCTCATCTACCAAGCCACTTTGCAGAAGAAGTGTCGAAGATTGTGGCAGAGAAGGGCATTCCAAACTTCCAAGCTTGGCAAGATGGTCTTAAATACAGTGAAGGTGAGAAAGCGTTCGCAACAGAAAACACACGTGTTAACTTCTGGGACGTTCTTTACTGGGGTGGCACATCATCAGTGTACGAGTGGTCTAAGAAAGGTTACGACGTGATCGTTTCTAACCCAGACTACGTGTACATGGACATGCCATACGAAGTTGACCCGAAAGAGCGTGGTTACTACTGGGCAACGCGTGCAACAGACACTCGTAAGATGTTTGGGTTTGCACCTGAGAACATGCCTCAGAACGCAGAAACCTCTGTAGACCGCGATGGCAACGGGTTCACTGGCAAAGGTGAAATTGAAGCGAAACCTTTCTACGGTCTATCAGCACAGCTTTGGTCTGAGACAGTACGTAACGATGAGCAATACGAGTACATGGTATTCCCTCGCGTACTAGCGGCGGCTGAGCGTGCGTGGCACCGTGCTGATTGGGAAAACGACTACAAAGTGGGTGTAGAGTATTCTCTAGAGACAAACCTAGTAGATAAAGCAGCGCTAAACCAAGACTACAACCGCTTTGCGAACGTACTTGGTCAACGTGAACTGGCTAAGCTAGAAAAATCAGGTATTGACTACCGCCTACCTGTACCTGGCGCTAAAGTTGAAGATGGTAAGCTAGTCATGAACGTTCAGTTCCCTGGTGTTGAACTTCAATACTCTCTGGACGGCAAGAGCTGGCTAACTTACGCAGACAATGCTCGTCCAAATGTGAAAGGTGAAGTGTTTATCCGCTCTGTATCTGCAACAGGCGAGAAGACAAGCCGCGTGACTAGCGTGAAATGATTTCTCTCCCTTTCCGATAGAGGGAAAAGCAAACAAAAACGCCCGGCCACTGATTGGCCGGGCGTTTTTAAATCTGAAGCCGCGATTAAGCGACTTGAGTTTGCTGCTCTTCGATTTGCTCAGCATTGCTGATTGGCGATTCTGCGCCGTGCATCCATCGAACCAGTGTGTTTGAGAACAAGAGCAAAATGACACCAGATATGATCGCGGTTACCGCGATGCCACTAAAGATAGCGAATGCGCCAAGTTCGCCAACATGTGAGCCAACATAGCCAGCAACATAGTTAGCAATCGCATTACAGCCGAACCACGCGCCCATCATCAGAGAGGCCAGACGGAGTGGGGCTAACTTAGTCACTAATGACAGACCGATTGGAGACAAGCAAAGCTCACCAAGGGTATGGAAGAAGAAAGCGCCAACTAGCCATAGCATGGAGGTTTTGACAGTGGTGTCGCCACCTTGCTCCATCACAGCACCGACCATACATAGGAAGCCAAGTGCGAGGAAGAACATAGCGAGGGCAAATTTGACTGGTGAGTTAGGTTCACGTTTACCCAGCTTAACCCAAAGCACCGCAAGCAAAGGAGCAAGTGTAATGATGAAGAATGGGTTGAGGGATTGGAACCAAGCCGCAGGCACTTCGAAGCCGCCAATCATACGATCTGTGTACTGCTGGGTGTAGATGTTCATCAGGCCACCCGCCTGCTCAAAACCAGCCCAGAAGACAATCGTGAACAGGCTCATCACCAAAATAACTTTGATGCGGTCAAATTCTTCTTTCGTCAGTGGCTCTTTTTTAGAGGACTTTTTGATTGCCAAATCTCGCTTAGCCGCAGGTTCACGGCCAATATCTCCAAGCCATGACTGAGCAAGAGTCATCTGCATAACCAGGCTAATAAGCATACCGATACCCGCGACAATAAAGCCAGATTTCCAACCAAATTCATCGGTAACAGAACCTGCAATGACGCCCGCTAGCAGCGCACCTAAGTTGATGCCCATGTAGAAAATGGTAAATGCACCATCGCGACGATTGTCACCTTCCTGATACAGGTCACCCACCATCGTTGAGATGTTTGGCTTAAATAGGCCATTACCTGCAATTAAAAGCGCAAGGCCAAGGTAAAAGGTGTGTACAGTGCCTAGCCCTAACATATCTGCTGGCATCGCTAAGGTGAACTGGCCGACAGCCATTAAAGCGCCACCAATAAGAATAGAGCGGCGTTGTCCGAGGTAGTTATCGGCTAGCCATCCGCCAATAAGTGGAGTGATGTAAACGAGTCCAGTATAGATGCCGTAGAGATCCAAAGCATCTTTAGTCGACCAGCCTAAACCACCGTCAAGTGTTGCATCTGTAAGGTAAAGAACAAGGATTGCACGCATTGCATAGTAGGAAAAGCGCTCCCAAAGCTCGGTACCGAACAAAAGGAATAAGCCACGAGGGTGGCCAAAAAATTGTTGATGTTGGTTTGTCATAAGTATTGCTAATGATTGTTATTAAAGAATTTTATTTGTTGTTACGTATACTCCTTAGTGGATATATCTTCAATGGCTTGGGTTATAAGATTTATTTATGGTTTAATTTTAAGTTGCTGATATAAAAGAGATATTTTTCTGGGTTGTTTAAAAAATGACGTGCTACAAACTTAGTTTCCAAAATCGAGGTTATTATTTTTACAATATGCTGTCACATTAGAAAGCAAACAGAAGTAGGTGGTGCTGAGAGAGGGCGGCTGGTAAGTGAGCAAACTGGTTGTGTTTCAGTAATTGAAGAAGTTTGTAGTGCAATAAAAAAAGAGGCTCAATGAGCCTCTCTAGAATTTATCTTTATTAATATGAGTCGTTATGAACACTTTGTACAGCACGACCTGATGGGTCAGCCATGTTCTTGAATGACTCGTCCCATTCAATCGCCTTCGCTGAAGAACAAGCTACTGATGGGCCACCAGGGACACATTCTGCCGCTGATGGAAGCGGGAACAGCTCTTCAAAGATTTCACGGTACACGTAGCCTTCTTTTGTGGTCGGCGTGTTGTAAGGGAAGCGGTAAGCAGCCGTTTCCATTTGCTGGTCAGAGACTTTTGCTTCAGCCACCTCTTTGAGTGTATCGATCCAGCTGTATCCGACACCATCAGAGAACTGCTCTTTCTGACGCCATGCGATTGAATCTGGTAGGTAGTGTTCGAAACACTCACGCAGGATGTGTTTCTCCATCTTACCGTTACCACACATCTTATCTTCTGGGTTTAGGCGCATTGCCACATCGATAAATTCTTTATCTAGGAAAGGCACTCGACCTTCAACGCCCCATGCCGCAAGTGATTTGTTCGCACGTGCACAGTCGAACATGTTGAGAGCAAGCAGCTTACGAACCGTCTCTTCGTGGAACTCTTTTGCGTTTGGCGCTTTGTGGAAGTACAAGTAACCACCGAAGATTTCATCGGCACCTTCACCAGACAGTACCATCTTAATGCCCATCGCTTTTATCTTACGACCCATTAGGAACATTGGCGTTGAAGCACGAATGGTTGTTACGTCATAGGTTTCAATATGATAAATAACGTCACGGATGGCATCGAGACCTTCTTGAATCGTGTAGGTCATCTCGTGGTGAACCGTGCCGATCTTGTCTGCCACTTCTCGTGCTGCTTTTAGATCTGGAGCACCTTCAAGACCTACCGCAAACGAGTGAAGTTGCGGCCACCATGCTTCTGATTTTTCATCGTCTTCAATACGCATTGCAGCAAAGCGCTTAGCAACCGCAGAAGTGATCGATGAATCTAGACCGCCTGAAAGTAGCACACCATAAGGAACGTCAGTCATGAGCTGGCGTTTAACCGCCGCTTCTAGCGCTTCAGTCAGTTCTTCTTTGCTGGTGGAGTTGCCTTGAACTGCCGCGTACTCATTCCAGTCACGGATGTAATAGCGTTGAGGCTCTGCATCACCACTGCCGTAGTAACAACCAGGAGGAAACTCGCTGACGGTTTTACATACTGGTACCAGTGCTTTCATTTCAGAAGCGACATAGTAGTTACCGTGCTCATCGTAACCTTGGTAAAGCGGAATGATGCCAATGTGGTCACGACCAACGAGATACGTGTCTTTCTCCTCATCGTACAGAACGAATGCGAAAATACCGTTGAGCTCTTCGAGAAGGTCGGCGCCCATATCTTGGTAAAGCGCTAGGATGACTTCACAGTCAGAGTCGGTTTGAAAATCGTACTTACCTTCATAACGCGCACGGATTTCTTTGTGGTTGTAGATTTCGCCGTTTACAGCAAGGATGTGTTTCTTATCGGCGCTGTACAGTGGCTGTGCACCACTGTTCAAGCCGACGATGGCTAAACGTTCGTGAGCTAGAATTGCTTTTTCTGAAGAGTAGATACCTGACCAGTCAGGGCCACGATGACGAAGTTTCTTAGACATTTCTAGCGCTACAGGGCGAAGAGCTTGAGCGTCACTTTTGATGTCTAGAATACCGAAGATAGAACACATACAACTTCCTTATAAACCTTATTTAATCTGCTGACTTCAATTTGCCATTTTGATTAAAAAAATCAACAGCCACTGATGAAAAAGTTTAACTAACAAGGTTGTTGTTAAATTTTATCTAATATTAACCTTGAATTGGTGAATGAGATCTATGTTTGGTTCGTTTTTTGAACGATTTGACGTATCAGTAAAGAAAAAGGCAGCGTGAGCGCTGCCTTTATAAAAGAGAAATTATGGGGTATTGAAGGTTGGTTTAAGTTGTTCACACACATGTCGAGCAAAACCGCTGCCTGCTTCACTGTAGATGTTGAACGCAGCGTCAACGCCTCCCTCATTCAGGCTTTCGAGTTGGTCAGGGTAGGCAGCAATAGCAGCAATTTGTCCTTTAAACTCTTTTTTCTGTAACTGCTCTAGTGCAATTTGGTTCCCTTGGTGATGAGGCATAGCGAGAAGAACCAATTTTACATTGGCGGTATCGAGAATGCGCTCCCAAAAGTCTGGATCGGTCGCATCACCTGCAATGACGTTACGGCCCTCCGCTTGATGCTGGAGGGCTGCATCGTCTCTCACCTCGATACCTAAGCTAATTTTGCCGTAGCGCGCACGCAGCTCATCGTAGGCACCTGTACCAATGCGTCCCATGCCGAGGATAAGCACTTGCGCATTCCCCGGATTGATAAGCTGATCTCGTGTGTGGAGCTTTTCTGCTGCATGCTCTTTTAACCAACGACCAGAGCGGCGGTATAACTCGTGACCTTTACGATTAAGTGGTGATGCCAGAACAAAGGAAATCGAGACTGCCAGTGCTAAAGCGACGAGTATGTCGCCTCCCATCCAGCCCATTTTAAAGGCCAGTCCACCTACGATCAGGCCAAATTCACTAAAGTTAAATAGGCTTAAGGTGGTCAAAAGTGAGGTCCTGACGCGGAATTTAAACGCGTTGAGTACCACAAAGTACAGGATGCCTTTCAAAGGCAGTAATAGCAGGAACAAGATTGCTAAAGCAAAACCTGACATGGTTGGCTGTTCTGCGAGTCCGATATTAAGGAAAAAACAAACTAGAAATAGCTCTTTCAAGTTAAATAGCGATTTGGACAGCTCAGAGGCCTTATGGTGCCCAGCGAGAAGCATACCTAGAATCAGAGCACCCAAATCAGGTTTCATGCCTACAAGCTCGAACAACCCAGCTCCTACGACAAGCGCAAAGAAAATACCGAATAGGACCAACATTTCACCGTGGCCAACCCAGTCGAGCATCTTATAAAAGGCAGGGCGCAATAATGGCAGAGCAAAGAGTGCAATGGCGTACCACTCAGGTAGCTTGCCAGTTGAAGCTGTCAGGAAGACTACTGCGAAGATGTCCTGCATGACTAGAATACCAATGGCCATCGTACCGTAGGTTGAGTTCATTTCACCTTTTTCTTGCAGTGACTTAACAGCAAATACAGTACTGGAGAAAGATAGCGCGAAACCTAGCAACAATAATTGCTCAATTGACATGCTGGCTAGAGAGCTGACGCCGAGAAACTTAAAACAGAATAGGGCAGCGCAAAATAGTAGAGTAGATAAAAGGTTATGTAGAGTTGCACCAGCCCAAATTTCTTTAGACAACAGGGTTTTTATATCGAGCTTTAAACCAATAGTGAATAACAGCAAAGTGACGCCAAGATCAGCCAATGTCACTATAGTGTCGTTACTCTCGAAGCCGACAGCATGCAAACCAAAACCAGCTAGCAAGAAGCCAACCAAAGGCGGCAAGTTGCATTTGAGCGTTATGAATCCGGCTAGAAATGCGGCAGAGATTAAGATGAGTTCCATATGATTCTTATTCTTGTCCTAATAAAAAACGGGCTACATATTGTAACCCGTTATTGTAACTCAACTGATTGCTTACTAGATCAATCTTCGAGCAATTTTTGTAACAAAACGCCGTTAAGCATCGCACGTTTTATCATTGCAAACGCGCCAATGGTCGGCTGCTTGTCAATTTCTGAAGCCACAATAGGCAGGCCGCTGTGGAAGGTGGTCAGTGATTGGTTTTCCACGTTGCGACGAATCGCTGGAAAGATAATCTCTTCGCAGCGAGTGATGTCCCCTGCGATAACAATTTTCTGCGGATTGAACAAGTTGATCGTGATAGCAATCGCCTTACCGAGCTGATTGCCAACACGAACTAAGCTTTGCTTAGATAACTCATCACCCATATTGGCATGGTCACAAACGTCTTGGATGGTGATGGTTTCGAGTTCGGTCAAACTTGATTCATAACCTTGCTTGATCAATTTATTCACTCGATCAACGATCGCCGGGTTAGCTGCAACAGTTTCTAAGCATCCAAAGTTGCCGCATTGACATTGTTCACCAAGAGGGTCTATTTGAATATGACCAATTTCTCCGACGTTGCGATTGAAGCCAAGGAAAACCTGGCCATTAACGATGATACCAGCACCAGTACCGCGGTGAACGCTGACTAGGATAGAGTCTTGGCAATCTTTGCTGGCACCAAAGTAATGCTCAGCCAGTGCCATTCCGCGCACATCGTTACCGACGAAACATTGAACATGGAAGGTGTTTTCGATCAGTTCTGCTAACGCAAGGTTATCGATGCTGATATTCGGCATGTATTCGACAACCCCAGTTTCTGGGTTGACTAGGCCAGGCAAGGCAACACCAATCGCAATCAACTGATTGATCACGGCTTGGTTAGATTGAATAAAACTTTTTAGGTGAGAAGTCAGACCGTCGACTAAGTCTTCTTGAGTGGTGTAGAAGAACTCTTGATATTCGGATACAAGTTCTTTGCCACCAAGGTTATACAAACTGAACTGAATATAATCGCGACCTAGACGCACTGCGACAGAATGAAAGGGTTCGACTTCAGTGGTTAGTGAGATTGCTCGGCGTCCGCCGGTAGAGGCTTGTTGAGCGACCTCTTTGATAAGGCCGCGCTCGAGTAATTGGCGGGTAATTTTTGTAACGCTCGCAGGTGCCAACTGACTGACGTCAGCGACTTGGATTCGCGATATTGGCCCTTGCTGATCAATCAGCCGGTAAACTGCTGCGCTGTTTAGCTGTTTTACTAAGTCTACGTTACCTATTTGTCCGCCATTCATTATTAACTTTGCTCGTATTGTCCATTAACAACCGTCGCCTGAACTTTGAAGTCACGATCAAATATGGCCAAATTTGCAACCATGCCTTGTTTAACTCGGCCTAGCTGCTCTTCGACCCCGATTGCTTTCGCGGGGTATAAGGTTGCCATACGAAGTGCTTCATCCAGAGCGATACCGACGTGCTCAACGGTGTTCTGTACTGCTTCTATCATTGTCAGTGCTGAGCCGCCTAGTGTGCCGTTTTCATCAACACACTTACCATCTCGGTAATATACTTTCTTACCAACAAAAATAAAGTAATCCATGTCAGCGCCTGCAGGAGCTGTGGCATCTGTCACTAATACTAATTTTTCGCCCTTAATTTTGTGAGCGATACGAATGTTTGCATAATCGACGTGGAACCCGTCCGCGATGACGCCGGCATAGACATCAGGTGTGTCGTAAATAGCGCCAACTACGCCCGGTTCGCGGCCCACCATCGGGGTCATGGCGTTAAACAAATGCGTGGCAAACGTAATACCTGACTCAAAGCCTTTTCTTGCTTCAGCATATGTCGCATTGGTGTGACCAATAGCAACGATGATGCCTGCGTCCTTAAGCTGTTGAATATGTTCTGGGGCGTTATGCTCAGGAGCCAGTGTAACCTTAGTGATGACATCTGCGTTTTCACAGATGAAGTTAATCATGCTGTCGTCAGAAGGGCGGATGTAATCCACACTGTGGATACCTTTTTTCATTACGTTTAAATATGGTCCTTCAAGGTGTAAACCCAGAGATTGATTTTGGTACTGCGCATGATAATCGCGCGCGGCTGCAATCGCTTGGCGCATATCTTCATCAGAGGATGTAATAAGAGTCGGTAAGTAACTGGTGCAACCCGACTTTAAGTTTGCCTTATGCATAACCTGCATTGTTTCAGCCGTGATTTCATCATTGAACATGACTCCGCCACAACCATTAAGTTGTAGGTCAATGAAGCCCGGGCTGACATTTGCGCCATTTAAATCAAGAGTTTCAAGGCCCTGAGGAAGGTCAGCTACCGGGCATACTGAATCTATCAGTTGGTCTTTGATGACTACTGCGTGGTCAACAAGTACGTCGTTGCCGGTGTAGATCTTACAGTTAGTTAGCGCATACATGGTTAGCTAATCCTTATAAGTTTGATTTTTAATACTTCTATTCGTCCAACTGAAACATTTACCACGTATCTTTATACTTTATTTGTGAGCTTCAATTAGGTCGCAAAATATCTTTAGCAAGCAGAAAATATTCTATATGAAATTAGTTTTATCCTCATCTAAGAGCCTACTGAGTATAGAGATGATAACCGATATGAAATCTGGTAAACCCCTTGCTCTATCAGCGTGATGTTGATGAGTACACCTTAAGAATACCGTGAATATTGCGTGTGCGTTGCTATTTTTTTGTATTGTAAAATAAGTTTTATGATCTCGCTAGCAAAATCCTTGAACTATGCCGTTTTCTGGTGATTATGATCACAATTGATAAGGTTTTAATTTGCGGGGCAAAATTAATGGCATAAACTGAGCAGGACTAAATTGAGCGACTAAAAAAAGTAGCTCAGCCAAAATACAAAATCCTATAGGGGGAACTTAAGGTGAATATTCTTGGATATGCGCAAAAGTTAGGTAAAGCTCTTATGCTACCTATCGCAACGCTTCCAGTTGCGGCTTTGCTCTTACGCTTAGGTCAACCAGACCTTCTTGATATTGCGTTCATGGCGCAAGCTGGTAACGCAATCTTTAGTAACCTGCCGTTGCTATTCGGCCTAGGTATCGCGATTGGTCTGTCTAAAGATGGCTCTGGTGCTGCGGGTCTAGCAGGTGCGGTTGCTTACTTTGTTCTAACTGCAACAGCAACGACAATCGATGCTTCAGTTAACATGTCATTCTTCGGTGGTATTTTCGCGGGTATCATTGCAGGTCACTCATACAACGCTTTCCATGCAACACGTCTTCCAGAGTGGCTAGCCTTCTTTGCGGGTAAACGTCTTGTACCTATCATGGCTGGTCTATTCGCAGTTGTTGCAGGCGCTATTTCTGGCGTTGTGTGGCCAACGATTCAGGGCGGTCTAGATACATTGGCGCACGCCGTTTCTACTTCTGGTGCGATTGGTCAATTTGTCTACGGTACGCTAAACCGTGCGCTAATCCCTGTTGGTCTTCACCATGTACTTAACTCTTACTTCTGGTTCGGTATGGGTACATGTCAAGAAGTGTTGGTGACGGGTGCTCAGGCTGCTGGTCAAGCTCTTCCTTCTCTGCAGCAGCTGTGTGTAGACCCAAGCATTGCTAAGACTCTAATTGCTGGTCAGACTCACACCTTCGAATTTGCTAACTCTGTAACACCAGAAATTACAGCAACAGTGAAAGAAGTAACTGAAACTATCAAGTCTGGTGATCTAAACCGTTTCTTCGGCGGCGATAAGAGCGCTGGTGTATTCATGAACGGCTTCTTCCCTGTAATGATGTTTGGTCTACCAGGCGCAGCACTTGCAATGTACCTAGCGGCTCCTGCTGAAAAGCGCAGCCAAGTGGGCGGTGCGTTGTTCTCTGTTGGTTTCTGTTCTTTCCTTACAGGTATCACTGAACCTCTAGAGTTCATGTTTGTTTTCCTAGCGCCTGCACTGTATGCAATCCACGCTGTGTTTACTGGTCTGTCACTGGTTGTAGCGAACATGTTCGGTACTCTGCATGGTTTCGGTTTCTCTGCGGGCCTAATCGACTTCATCTTGAACTGGGGTCTAGCAACTAAGCCATTCACACTACTACTGATTGGTCTTGGTTTTGGTGCGCTTTACTTCTTCACTTTCACGTTTGCGATTCGCGCATTTGACCTGAAATCTCCAGGCCGTGAAGATGACGATACAGAAGTGGCGGCTACTGCAAGCGGTGACGCAGGTAAAGGTGACCTAGCTCGCCAATACCTAAAAGCGTTAGGTGGTCACGAGAACCTAACAACGATTGACGCTTGTATCACACGTCTGCGTCTGACGCTGAAAGATCGCTCAGTTGCGAATGAAGATGTGTTGAAGAAACTTGGTGCTAAAGGTGTAGTAAAACTGGGGGAGAACAACCTTCAAGTTATTCTTGGTCCTTTGGCTGAAATTGTGGCTGGTGAGATGAAAGCCATCGGTGTAAACGAAGATTTATCTGACGTAAAACTGCCATAATCACATCGAATTACACTGGATAAGACAAAAGCCTCCCTTCATGGGAGGCTTTTTGCATTTAGCCTTAAGTGCCGAACTGATGAATTCCTGAGCAAAGCCGGTAAACAATCCCATCAATTTGCTAATTATTGCCATTTAAACAGCGGTTATAGTTGTGTAACTGCAAAGAATTGTGGATCATTAGCCGTTATATATCTGGTATTGCTAAGAGCTGTCCCAGAGAACTTTTATCTGACAATACTAAACAATTGAGGTGCTATAGATGAGTGAAGCTGAGGCTCGTCCATCGAACTTCATTCGCCAAATCATCGATAAAGATTTAGCGGATGGTAAACACACTAGCGTGCATACTCGTTTCCCGCCGGAACCGAACGGTTACCTGCATATCGGTCACGCTAAGTCAATTTGCTTAAACTTTGGTATTGCTCAGGACTATCAGGGTCAGTGTAATCTGCGTTTTGATGACACTAACCCGGAAAAAGAAGACGTCGAATACGTTGAGTCTATTAAGAATGATGTGAGCTGGTTAGGCTTCGAGTGGGATGGTGAAGTATGTTACTCATCAAACTACTTCGATAAGCTTTACGGCTACGCGGTTGAATTAATTGAGAAAGGCTTAGCGTATGTTGAAGAGCTAAGTCCTGAGCAGATCCGTGAGTACCGCGGTACGCTTACCCAGCCAGGTAAGCCAAGCCCATATCGTGATCGTACTCCTGAAGAAAACTTAGCGTTGTTTGAGAAAATGCGCGCTGGTGGTTTCGAAGAAGGTAAGGCGTGTCTGCGCGCTAAGATTGACCTAGCGTCATCTTTCATTGTGCTGCGCGATCCGGTTCTTTACCGTGTACGTTTTGCTGAACATCACCAGACAGGTGATAAGTGGTGCATTTATCCAATGTACGACTTCACACACTGTATTTCTGATGCGCTGGAAGGCATTACGCACTCTTTGTGTACGCTGGAATTCCAAGATAACCGTCGTCTGTATGACTGGGTGCTGGAAAACATCACCATTGATTGCCAGCCGCATCAGTACGAATTCAGTCGTCTAAACCTTGAATACACAGTGATGTCTAAGCGTAAGCTAAACCAACTTGTGACTGAAAACCTCGTTGACGGTTGGGATGACCCACGTATGCCAACGATTTCTGGTTTGCGTCGTCGTGGTTTCACGCCTGGCTCAATCCGTGAGTTCTGTAAGCGTATTGGTGTCACTAAGCAAGACAATATGATCGAGATGGGTTCGCTAGAATCTTGTATTCGTGATGATCTTAACGAGAACGCGCCACGCGCGATGGCGGTTCTTGATCCCGTTAAGATTGTTATCGAAAACTACGATGAAGATAAGGTGGAAACACTAACCGTAGCTAACCACCCTAACAAACCAGAAATGGGCGAGCGCGAAGTACCGTTCACTCGTGAGGTTTGGATCGAACGTGAAGACTTCCGTGAAGAAGCTAACAAGAAGTACAAGCGTCTTGTTTTAGGTAAAGAAGTTCGTCTACGCGGTGCGTACGTGATCAAAGCTGAGCGCATTGAGAAAGATGCAGAAGGCAACATCACTACAATCTTCTGTACTTATGACGCCGATACTTTAGGCAAGAACCCAGAAGATGGCCGTAAAGTGAAGGGCGTAATTCACTGGGTATCGGCTGATAAAGGTCTGCCTGCCGAGATTCGTCTATACGACCGTCTATTCACCGTGCCTAACCCAGCTGCGGCGGATAACTTCGCAGAAACAATCAACCCAGAGTCGCTAGTTACGATGAAGGGTTTTGTTGAGCCAAGCCTAGTGTCTGCTGAAGCGGAGAAAGGTTACCAGTTCGAACGTATGGGTTACTTCTGTACTGACGCGAAAGACTCTAAACCTGAAGCACTAGTGTTCAACCGCACGGTTGGCTTACGTGATACTTGGGCTAAGATTGAAGCGAAATAAACTTCGTTTAATAAATACTAAACAATGAAAATGCCCGTCATAGTACGGGCATTTTTTATCCAAAAATTTGTCGTGTGGCGACATAGCATTTCTCCTTGTCTGAGAACGTGAACTCAAGGTCAGTGAAGATTCTCAACAAGTAAAAAAACCGTTGCATAGAAAAAACGCTCCCGATTGGGAGCGTTTTATTATTTCTTCTTGTGAGCGTCTGGATTATCTCGACAGCTACCATCTGCGCACTTGCCGTAAAGGTACAAACTGTGGTTTGTCAGAATCACATTGTATTGTGAAGCGATCTCTTTTTGGCGTTCTTCGATAATGTCGTCCGCAAACTCAATAACTTCACCACAGTCTAGGCATACAAGGTGATCATGGTGATGTTGAGTTGACAGTTCAAACACTGACTTGCCGCCTTCGAAATGGTGGCGAGTGACAATACCTGCATCATCAAATTGGTTCAGAACTCGATATACTGTTGCCAGGCCGATCTCTTCACCAAGATCAATAAGCTTTTTGTACAGTTCTTCGGCGCTGATATGTTGGCATTCCGGCTGTTGTAATACTTCTAAAATTTTCAGTCTCGGAAGGGTAACTTTTAGACCAGCGTCCTTAAGAGCTTGGTTATTGTCTGACATATACTTTCCTGTTGATGATCTGCAGTAAATAACAGAGTTCAATATTCCTATCATTATAGGGTAGTACAAGATAACAATAAACCACGAACTTCAAAGGGTTACTAGTATTTTTTTGTAAACTCGCGCAACGTCACTGATAAAACACATCAGACCAGTTACAATTAATTAACATCTTGTTGTTAACACTCTATTTTCAGGGATGGAAGAATGAATAAATCGCTGGCAAAAATATACAAGCCCGGAATCGTAAAATTTGCCCTTAACATATGGCCGCCCTTCTGGGGGGCTGGGATTCGGATCATTTCCATCAGCGAAGATTTCCGTCAGGTAAAGATGAAACTTAAACTGCGCTGGTGGAACAAAAACGCCAATCGGACCCAATACGGCGGAAGCATCTTTTCTCTCACTGACCCTGTCTACTCGTTGATGCTGATGGGAATTTTAGGTGAGCGCTATTTTGTGTGGGATAAAGAAGCGAGTATCAATTTTATTAAACCGGGACAAAGCGATCTGTATGCGGACTTTATTGTTCCTCAGGACTTACTTGATGACATTTTAAGTCAAACGGCCAACGGCGATAAGTGTTTCCCAGAGTTCATCATTTATGTCAAAGACAAAAATGGCAATGTTGTCTCTGAAGTCCAACGTAAACTGTATGTTCGTAAGAAGCCCCAATACCGTGAAGACGAAGAACAAGTAGCATAAAAAAACCTCCGCAGGGGAGGTTTTTTCAAAATTTCGGGCTTAGCCTTCTAGTTCGGCTAGGCACATTTCTTCGTGAATCTGTTTACACCAGTTGCTCACGCGCTCGTCAGTCAATTCTGGCTGACGATCTTCATCGACACATAAACCAACAAACAGACTATCATCACCTTCAACTAGGCCTTTTGATGCTTCAAACTCGTAGCCTTCAGTCGAAGTGTGACCGAGAATAGTACCGCCTTTCGCTTCGACGATATCACGTACCGTACCCATTGCATCACAGAAGTACTCTGCGTAATCTTCTTGGTCTCCGCAACCAAAGATAGCAACAAGCTTAGTTGAGAAGTCGACTTGCTCAAGCTCAGGGAAGAAATCATCCCAGTCACATTGTGCTTCACCGTAATACCAAGTTGGGATACCAAGCAACAGAAGATCGAAGTTATCGATATCTTCTTTACTGCTTTTCGCGATATCTTGTACGTGAACTAGTTGTTTACCTAGTTGCTTTTGAATCATCTTTGCAACAGCTTCAGTGTTACCTGTGTCGCTACCAAAGAAGATACCTACACTTGCCATAGATTCGTTACCTTTACTATTTTCTGTTGTGGCCAATCAAAGAGGGATCAACCCAGCCCAGTTCCTTCCCAGCTCAGCTGAATTAGGCCTTTAGCGACAAAACCAGCGCAGCCCAGGAACAGAACGAGCCAAACTATACGACGACCGAAAGGTGGAACATTCCCCGCTTTGAGGACATCTTTTATCGCCATACCAATAAAGAAGAAGATAGACGCAAAAAGTAAGTCGAGACCAATTGACTCGAGCATGTTCATATAGTCGTAAAGCATGGAATCCCTTTATGCCAGATTACTTGCGCCGCACTATACCACTGTTAAAAGATAAAGTTAACGGGCAGGGCGCAACAGACCTCTCATTCTGTTTTTAAGCGATAAATTTGCGTATAGCGCGCAGAACTTCCTGAGGCTTTTCTGCGTGTAACCAGTGACCAGTATTGGCGATGACATGCGCCTTTACATTGGCAAACTGTTTTTGCACTTCACCTTGATGCTCTGCTGTGAGGTAGTCTGAGTCACCACCTTTCACCATCAGAGTCGGAGTGGTGATTTTATCTATTGGATTCCAACCTAGAATCTGAGAGTAATTGTCCCAAAGACTTGCAACGTTAAACCGCCATTCTAAATGCTCACCATTGTTGTATAGCGACTTGCCAAGAAACTGCCTGACGCCTTCCATTTCGATATGCTGCGCGAGAATGCCCAGTGCTTGCTTACGTGAAGTCGGTTTCTGTTCAAGTACTGCTTTTAGGCCCGCAAAAACATTATCGTGTCGACGTTGGCCGTACGCGACTGGCGCCATATCTAACACCAATAGTTTTTCAACTTGAGCTTGGGCAAGCCCAGCTAATTTCATTGCCACTTTACCGCCCATTGAATGACCAATCAGAATGTAGCGTTCAAGGCCAAGGTGTTGCAGCGTGTCTAACACGTCTTGAGCCATCAACTCATAAGTGTGTTGAGGGGATTGAAAAGACAAACCATGATTGCGCAGATCAATGCTGATCACCTGAAAATCTTGGCGTAAATCTCGGGCTAGCAGACCAAGGTTATCTAGGTTGCCAAATAAGCCGTGGATCAAAACTATGGTGTGACCCTCACCTTCGATTTTGTAGTTGAGCAGTTGTGACATTTTACTATATTCGTGACTGGTTTAACGTAGCGCCTCATTCGGCCATTGATCTGCTTCAGATAGCAAATCTGGAACTCGCATATTGAGGGGACTTGGGTATATAATCCCACAGAGTTTAAACATAGAGATTGTGAAAAGCGAATGAAAACAATTGAGGTTGATGAGGATCTATACCGTTACATCGCAGGTCAAACCCAACACATTGGTGAAAGTGCATCAGATATTTTACGTCGCCTTCTCGCGGTTGATGAGCAGAATAAGCCATCAACACCTGTAGTCCAAGCCGCACAACCTAAAGGAATTGTGGTAAGCCGTGATGCTGCAAAAGAAGAGAAAGTAGACAGCGTAAAAGCAATGCGCTCGCTGCTCATTTCTGATGAGTTTGCTGGCCTGAAAAAGGCTATCGATCGATTCATGTTGGTATTGTCGACTCTGAACCGCATTGACCCGCAGGGATTTTCAGAAGCAACTCAAGTCAAAGGTCGTAAGCGTGTGTATTTTGCTAACAATGAGCAAACGCTGCTAGAGAGCGGTAACACGACAAAACCAAAAGCGATTCCTGGCTCGCCTTTCTGGGTGATTACTAACAACAACACCAGTCGCAAGCGCCAAATGGTTGATCAGTTGATGGCGAGAATGAACTTCCCCGCTGATTTAATTGAGAAGGTCACGAACTCAATTTAAGAATTCTGATTTAAACCTCATAATGTTCAAATAGCTCTGAGTATTATGAGGTTTTTTTGTTTCTGATAATTTTTAAGAAAGGATGTCAAAATGGCTATGCACCCACGCGCTGGACAAAAAGCCCAACAGCAGGATCTGCATAATATCCCTGCACTTGTCGCGAACTATTTTCTACTTCAACCTGACCCTGCTAATCCAGAGCACAAAGTTGAATTCGGCACTTCTGGACACCGCGGTACAGCGGACAAATCTACCTTCAACGAAAATCATATCTTGGCGATCGCTCAAGCGATAGCTGAGGTGCGTGCTGAGAAAAAAACGACAGGGCCTCTATTTGTTGGCAAAGATACGCATGCTCTGTCGGAGCCTGCCTTCTCCAGTGTTGTGGAAGTGTTGATTGCAAACGGTGTTGAAGTTGTTGTACAGCAGGATAATGGTTACACGCCAACGCCAGGGGTGTCACACGCGATTTTGACTCATAACCTTAAACATCAAGATAAGGCGGATGGCATTGTTATCACGCCTTCGCACAACCCGCCGCAAGATGGTGGTATCAAGTACAATCCAACGCACGGTGGTCCGGCAGAAGGTGAATTGACTCAGGCGATACAAGATCGAGCAAATGTCCTGATTGCTGAGGGCTTGCAAGGTGTTAAGCGTATGCCATTAGCGGAAGCAAAAGCATCAGCGCTTTTCACAGAGAAAGACTTAGTTAAGCCATACGTTGACGATCTTGTGAATGTGATTGACATGGATGCAATCCAAAAAGCAAACCTCAAGATCGGGGTTGATCCACTTGGCGGCAGTGGGATCGACTACTGGCGACAAATTGCAGCGGCGTATAACTTGGATCTCACTCTAGTCAGCGAAGCGATTGACCCTTCTTTCCAGTTTATGTCTCTGGATAAAGACGGCGTTGTGCGTATGGATTGTTCGTCACCTTATGCTATGGCTGGTCTGTTGGCGTTGAAAGACGAGTATGATCTCGCTTTTGGTAATGATCCTGATTACGACCGCCACGGTATCGTGACGCCTAAAGGTTTGATGAACCCGAACCATTTCTTAGCTGTGTGCATTGATTACCTATATCGCCATCGCCAAGGTTGGGGAAGTGACGTTGCAGTCGGTAAGACACTAGTTTCCAGTGCCTTGATTGACCGTGTAGTGGCAGACTTAGGCCGCGAACTGTGTGAAGTGCCAGTTGGTTTCAAGTGGTTTGTTGATGGCTTATATCAAGGTAAGTTCGGCTTTGGTGGTGAAGAAAGTGCAGGCGCTTCGTTCTTGCGTAAAGATGGTACACCATGGTCAACAGATAAAGACGGCATCATCCTTTGTCTGCTAGCTGCTGAAATCACGGCAGTCACTGGTAAGAACCCACAAGAATATTATGAAGAGTTGGCAGCTAAGCATGGCGAGTCTCAATATAATCGTATTCAAGCCGTAGCAAGCGGGCCTCAAAAAGAGGTACTGAAAAAGCTGTCTGCAGAGATGGTCAAAGCAGAGACGCTAGCAGGAGATAAGATCACTGCTCGCTTGACGCATGCGCCTGGCAACGGTGCTGCGATTGGTGGCCTCAAAGTCACGACTGATAACGGTTGGTTTGCGGCGCGCCCATCAGGTACCGAAGATATCTATAAGATTTACTGTGAAAGCTTTAAAGGTGCTGAGCACTTAAAGCACATTGAATCCGAAGCGCAAGAGATCGTGAATCAAGTGTTTGCCGACGCTGGCTTGTAAATTAAATACTTAAGCTTAAGAAAAAGGCTGACCGAGTGTCAGCCTTTTCTTTTTTCCGGGTTAGAACTCTCATTATATGGAGAGAACTGCGTTTCATTTGGCTATCCGTTGGGCCAGTGGTCTGGAACCACAAACCAAAATTGCCCTTGCTCAGTTTGTGCGTGAACAAATCGGCCATCAGGTTTGGTAATTGGCTGCTCAAAATCTTGCCTACCTGTTGCCCAGAAAGGTTTGTCTAGCTGGTATAAAGGCTCATCAATGAGTTCCCACTGGCTTTCATAGCACCAAAACCCTGATATTTGGGTTGTGTCAATCTCATAGCCTAGGCAGTGTGTGGGAATGGGCTCGGTGGAAAATGGATTAATATAGAGCCTCCCCTGAAGCAGGAGATGCTCAGTTAAATTGTCTAATTCAGGGTACTTAGATGAAAATTGCGTTGAACTGCTCATTTTTAATTGATGAGAGAGCATGCGATCGAGTTTTTTATCCAGCTGGTCGTGGGCGTTAGGGCCGTACCAAATGCCTTGATGCAATAAATAGAATTTAATTGCCACTTCCCAGTGCTCTAACTGATTCGAACTTTCATTTTTCAAAATCAGATCGATGGCCCCAAGTGTCTGGCCATTTTCCCGATGGATTTGGACTTCTTCTAGCTCTACAGAATATCGACCACTATTGACGAGAAGTTCGGTACATAAATGTTGGTATAGAAAACCGAGTCTAGGGTTACCGTGATAATTTGGGTCACTTAAGGGATGTACCGGCAAAGTCTGCAGAGACTCGAATGGCGGAGTCAGCGTAAACAGAGATGGAGAAGAGGCAATCCAATGGTAAAAACGCTGTAGCTGATTCATCTCTGATCCTTTAAAACAAAATTGACGCTATTGTAACCGCAACCGATTGAAACTAGCATCCTTTATATAGTTGCAATACACTTTGCAAATCGTGCAGTTACTGGAAGTCACAATGAACAATATACAGCTGGAACAGATTCTTAACGAAAAACTTTCTCCTCAACTCATCAAAGATTACGCACCGAACGGTTTACAGGTCGAAGGTAAAACAGACATTAAACGTGTGGTAACGGGGGTGACGGCCTCTCAAGCTCTGATTAACAAAGCGGTTGAGTTGAAGGCGGATGCATTGCTCGTTCATCATGGATATTTCTGGAAAGGAGAACCTGAGCCTATTCGTGGAATGAAAGGGAATCGCATCCGAACGCTAATCAAAAATGATATCAACTTGTTCGGCTACCACTTGCCCTTAGATATTCATCCTGAACTCGGTAACAACGCAGAGCTAGCACGATTACTAGATATTGACGTGGAAGGTGGTCTGGAAGGACATCCGCAATCAGTGGCAATGTTTGGTCGTCTGAAACAGCCGATGACTGGTGCAGACTTCTCAGCCAAGATAGAAAAAGTACTGAGTCGTAATCCTTTACATATTTCACCTGATAATGCAGACAAAATAATTGAAACTGTAGGTTGGTGTACCGGTGGTGGGCAAGACTTTATCGAGTTAGCAGTAAAGCATGGTCTGGATGCGTTTATTTCGGGTGAAATCTCTGAGCGTACTACCTACACAGCCAGAGAGATGGATATACACTATTTTGCAGCAGGGCATCATGCAACTGAGCGTTATGGCATCAAAGCTCTTGGTGAGTGGTTAGCTAACGAACACGACTTGGATGTCGAGTTTATCGATATTGATAACCCAGTTTAAGGCTCACAATCGCTAAAAGAGCAGAATCAATCGGAGGCTATACTTATGAAAAGAGTCTCCAATATGGGTGAAGCGATTCAAACTTCGCTTTATAACTCCAAAAATATTAAAAGGGTTGATGCGAAAGCATCAACCCTTAATTTTTCTAGCTTCTAGCTTCTAGCTTCTAGCTTCTAGCTTTTTATTCGCGTTCGTGAATTGGTTTGAAGTTACGCTGAGTTTCACCAGTGTAAAGCTGACGCGGACGACCAATGCGGTTCAGTGGATCACTGTGCATTTCGTTCCAGTGAGCGATCCAACCAATCGTACGTGAAAGTGCGAAGATTACCGTGAACATTGAAACAGGAATACCAATAGCTTTCAGAATAATACCTGAGTAGAAATCTACGTTCGGGTACAGCTTCTTAGATACGAAGTACTCATCAGACAGAGCGATACGTTCAAGTTCCATTGCTACATCCAGTAGAGGATCGTCAATGTTCAGTTCTTTTAGAACGTCATGACACGTTTCGCGCATTACTGTCGCACGTGGATCGTAGTTCTTGTAGACACGGTGGCCAAAGCCCATTAGGCGGAATGGGTCATCCTTGTCTTTAGCACGATCGATGTACTCAGGAATGTTGTCAACACTGCCGATTTCTTCCAGCATCTTCAGGCACGCTTCGTTAGCACCGCCGTGTGCAGGTCCCCATAGTGATGCGATACCCGCGGCAATACATGCGAATGGGTTTGCGCCTGAAGAACCAGCAAGACGAACCGTTGAAGTTGAAGCGTTTTGCTCGTGGTCTGCGTGAAGGGTGAAGATCTTATCCATCGCACGTGCAACCACTGGGTTCACTTCGTATTCTTCACATGGGTTAGCAAACATCATGTGTAGGAAGTTTTCCGCGTAGCTTAGGTCGTTACGTGGGTAGATAAATGGTTGACCGATAGAGTACTTGTAACACATTGCAGCAAGCGTTGGCATTTTCGATAGTAGACGATAAGCCGTGATCTCGCGGTGAGTGTCGTTGTTGATGTCTAGTGAATCGTGGTAGAAGGCTGCTAAAGCGCCAACTACACCACACATTACTGCCATTGGGTGTGCGTCGCGGCGGAATCCGTGGAAAAAGCTCGCGATCTGCTCGTGCACCATAGTATGGCGAGTGACAGTAACTTTGAATTGCTCGTATTGTTCTCGTGTAGGGGCTTCACCGTAAAGAAGGATGTAACATACTTCTAAATAATCAGCATTATTAGCTAACTGATCAATAGGGTAACCACGGTGCAAAAGGATACCTTTGCCGCCGTCGATGTAGGTGATTTGAGATTCACAGGATGCAGTGGCAAGAAAACCTGGGTCAAAAGTGAAATAACCATTTGCTCCAAGTTTACGAACATCAATTACAGGCGTGCCAAGGGCACCTTCCATAATTGGCAGTTCGATAGGCGCTTGACCTTCAACATGAAGGGTCGCTTTCTTATCTGCCATAACAATCTCCTTTGTTTATTATTTAATCCGTCCAGGATGTTTGTGTGACATTTTTGTACGTGTGTTCGTTATCAAAGTCAATTTTTCTCCTCCGACTTGTGCACTTGTTTTGATTTTTTATACGTATAAGGTTAAAAATCTGTTCTGTGTAGCAAAAATTGTTACATCAATTGTGCTAAAATGTTTCCAGCCGTATAGTGGCGCCGTAAATTTTGGTGGAAACCTTATAAATTCAAGGTTTGAAACAAATGTGAGGTGATGTTTCAAATCTTGTTGTTAACAAATATTTTACAAATTTACCCCGGTTTTTTGCCTGCTTGTTGTTAAATAAATGTTAACTTTTGTAGGTTTGCAATCAAATTTCGTTCATAACAATAAATGCTTCAATGGAGCTGAGTGAGCAAGCCCGTGAAAGAAAGAAAGTCAAGACCTGTTAATTTAGATTTGCAGACTATCAACTTTCCGATCACAGCAATCGCATCTATCCTGCACCGAGTTTCAGGTGTAATTACGTTTGTCGCGATCGGGATACTTCTTTGGTTATTATCCATTTCCCTGTCTTCCCCTGTAGGTTACGCACAAGCTGTCGACATCGTTGACGGTTTCTTTGTGAAATTTATTTTGTGGGGTATTTTGACGGCTTTGGCCTACCATATAGCAGGTGGTATTCGTCACTTGTTGATGGACCTAGGTCATTTTGAAGAGCTGGAATCTGGCGCAATGAGCGCTAAGGTTGCATTCGCAGCGACGGCCGTTCTGTCTGTACTTGCGGGGATTCTGGTATGGTAAAACACATTTCATCTTTTGGTCGTAATGGTGTGCACGATTTCCTACTAATTCGTGCAACTGCTATCATTATGACGCTTTATACTATCTATCTGGTGAGCTTCTGTGCTTTCTCAGATATTTCTTACGTATCTTGGACACAGTTCTTTGGTGGGACGTTTACTAAGGTCTTTACCATGCTTGCGTTGGTATCCGTTCTTATCCACGCTTGGATTGGTCTATGGCAAGTTCTTACAGACTACATCAAATGCGCTAAGCTTCGCGGTTTTTTACAGCTAGGCATCATTGCAGTGCTATTTGGTTACTTCTTCTCTGGTCTATTTATTCTGTGGGGTGCGTAAGTGTCTATTCCAGTTCGCGAATTTGATGCCGTAGTAATCGGCGCTGGTGGTGCAGGCATGCGTGCTGCGCTACAAATTTCTGAGCAAGGCCTGACTTGTGCTTTGCTATCTAAAGTATTTCCTACTCGTTCACACACTGTTTCTGCTCAGGGCGGTATTACTGTAGCACTGGGCAACTCACACAAAGACGATTGGCAATGGCACATGTACGACACAGTTAAAGGGTCGGATTACATCGGTGACCAAAATGCTATCGAGTATATGTGTAAGAATGGCCCTGAGTCGGTTATTGAATTAGAAAAAATGGGTCTTCCATTTTCTCGTTTTGATAACGGAACGATTTACCAACGTCCGTTTGGTGGCCAGTCGAAAGAGTTTGGTGGAGAGCAAGCTGCTCGTACCGCTGCTGCCGCTGACCGTACTGGTCACGCACTGCTTCATACTCTGTACCAGCAAAATGTAAAACACAAAACCACCATCTTCTCCGAATGGTACGCGCTTGATCTGGTTAAGAACCAAGACGGCGCCATCATGGGTTGTACCGCTATCTGTATGGAAACGGGTGAGATTTGTTACTTCAAATCTAAAGCGACCGTTCTAGCCACTGGTGGTGCTGGTCGTATCTATGCTTCAACGACTAACGCACACATCAATACTGGTGATGGTGTTGGTATGGCACTACGCGCAGGCGTGCCAATGCAAGATATGGAAATGTGGCAGTTCCACCCAACAGGTATTGCCGGTGCTGGCGTACTGGTTACCGAAGGTTGTCGTGGTGAAGGTGGTTATCTTCTTAATAAAGATGGTGAGCGCTTCATGGAACGTTATGCGCCTAACGCGAAAGACCTTGCGGGTCGAGACGTTGTTGCACGTTCAATGATGATCGAAATCCGTGAAGGCCGCGGCTGTGATGGCCCATGGGGTCCTCACATTAAGCTTAAGCTGGATCACCTAGGTAAAGATGTTCTTGAGTCTCGCCTACCAGGTATTTGTGAGCTTTCACGTACGTTTGCTCACGTAGATCCAGTTAAAGAACCAATCCCAGTTATTCCAACTTGTCACTACATGATGGGTGGTGTACCAACTCAGGTTTCAGGTCAGGCTATTAAGCAAGCGGCTGACGGCAGCGAATCTGAAGTTCAAGGTCTGTTTGCCTGTGGTGAAATTGCTTCGGTATCTGTTCACGGCGCTAACCGTTTGGGTGGTAACTCACTGCTTGACTTGGTTGTATTTGGCCGTGCTACTGGTCTACACCTAGGCGAAACGTTGGCGGCTCAAACAGAAGCTCGTCCTGCGACAGAATCTGATATTGAAGCCTCTCTAGCGCGTACTATGCGTTGGGAAAACAGCACAGGTGGTGAAGATCCAGTACAGATTCGTAAAGATCTACAAACTTGCATGCAAAACAGCTTCTCGGTTTTCCGTGAAGGTGATGCAATGGCAACGGGTCTAGAAGAACTAAAAGTTATTCGTGAGCGTTTGAAAGACGCACACCTTGCTGACAAATCGTCTGAGTTCAATACTCAGCGCATTGAGTGTCTGGAGCTAGACAACTTGATGGAAACAGCCTTCTCGACAGCAGTTGCGGCAAACTACCGTACAGAGAGTCGTGGAGCGCATGCTCGTTTTGATTACCCAGAGCGTGATGACCAGAATTGGCTATGTCACTCTATTTACAACCCGGAAACAGAAGCGATGACTAAACGTGATGTCAACATGACGCCAGTTCATCGTGAAGCTTTCCCGCCAAAAGTACGTACATACTAAGGGAGGAATAAATGATGAAACTAAACTTCTCTTTGTATCGCTACAACCCAGATGTCGATGATAAGCCATACATGAAGGATTATATCCTTGAAGTAGACGAAGGCTCTGACATGATGGTTTTGGACGCCTTGATTCTGCTTAAAGAACAAGATCCAACAATTGCATTCCGTCGTTCATGTCGTGAAGGGGTTTGTGGTTCAGACGGCCTTAATATGAATGGTAAAAACGGTTTGGCCTGTATCACTCCACTGTCTGCGCTAGCAGGCGATAAGCTAGTGATTCGCCCGTTGCCTGGCTTACCAGTTGTTCGTGATTTGATTGTCGATATGACTCAGTTCTACGATAACTACGCAAAGGTTAAACCATTCTTGATTGATGATGATGCGTTGCCACCATCACGCGAGAACCTTCAATCTCCTGATGAGCGTGCTCATTTAGATGGATTGTACGAATGTATCATGTGTGCGTGTTGTACTACCTCGTGCCCATCGTTCTGGTGGAACCCAGATAAATTTATCGGTCCTGCAGGGTTACTTGCTGCTTATCGTTGGTTGATCGACAGCCGCGATACGGCAACAGATGAACGTTTGTCAAATCTTGATGATGCATTTAGCGTTTTCCGTTGCCATGGCATCATGAATTGTGTAAGTGTTTGTCCTAAGGGACTAAACCCAACGAAGGCCATCGGTCACATTAAGACAATGCTGGTCAATCGTTCGGTTTAATAAACAATAAAAATTGCCGATCACTCAGGTGATCGGCTCTTTATAGCTCGGCATAGACCGAAGCAAACGTGAAAACTACTGGTTAAGGGAAAATATGCACAACGGCGTGATGAAGGCATGGCTCGAGTCTTCACACTTGGCTGGCGCCAATGCAACTTATGTAGAAGATCTCTACGAACTGTATCTAAGTGATCCCGATCTGGTAAGTGAGGAGTGGAAACGTGTATTTGATGGCTTGCCTAAGCCTTCTGAAGAGGTTGTTGAGCAGCCTCATTCGCGTGTCCGCGACTACTTCCGACGACTCGCTCAAGAAACAAAGCATTACAATGTCCAAGTTAGTGATCCAGATGTCGACGCTAAGCAAGTAAAAGTTCTTCAACTTATTAACGCATACCGTTTCCGCGGTCATGAAGCTGCAGAACTTGATCCACTCGGTTTATGGCAACGTCCAACAGTGGCGGAGCTAGACCCAGCATTCCACAATCTCACCGAAGATGACTTCGAAGAATCGTTTAACGTCGGTTCTTTTGCAATTGGTCAAGAGACCATGTTGCTAAAAGACATCTACTCCTCTCTCAATAAAATCTACTGTGGCTCCGTTGGTGCAGAATACATGCACATGACAGACACTGAGCAAAAACGTTGGATCCAGCAACGTTTAGAATCAGTGGTAGGTAAGCCTTCTTTTTCAAAAGAAGAGAAACAAGAGTTTCTTGAAGAGCTGACCGCTGCAGAAGGCCTAGAGCGATACTTAGGCGCTAAGTTCCCAGGTGCGAAGCGTTTCTCGCTAGAGGGTGGTGATGCGCTCATTCCAATGACGAAAGAACTAATCCGCCACGCTGGTAAAAACGGCATGCGCGAAGTTGTTATTGGTATGGCACACCGTGGTCGCTTGAATATGCTGGTCAACGTTCTAGGTAAAAAACCTCAGGATCTGTTCGACGAGTTTGCGGGTAAACATGACGAAACATGGGGTACTGGTGATGTTAAGTATCACCAAGGTTTCTCAGCAGATTTTGCTACCCCAGGCGGCGATGTGCATTTAGCACTGGCTTTCAACCCTTCTCACCTTGAGATTGTTAATCCAGTAGTTATTGGTTCGGTTCGCGCGCGTCAAGATCGTCTTGGTGATACTGAGGGAAGTACTGTTCTTCCTATCACTATTCATGGTGACTCTGCAGTTGCAGGTCAGGGTGTTGTTGCTGAAACATTTAACATGTCTCAGTCTCGTGGTTTCCGAGTTGGTGGTACTGTTCGCATTGTTGTGAACAACCAGGTTGGTTTCACTACGTCAAACCCGAACGATACGCGCTCGACCATGTACTGTACTGATATTGCGAAGATGGTACAGGCACCAATTTTCCACGTTAATGCTGATGATCCAGAGGCAGTTGCATTTGTAACTCGTATTGCTCTTGATTATCGTAATGAGTTTAAACGTGATGTTGTGATTGATTTGGTTTGTTACCGTCGCCATGGTCACAACGAAGCGGATGAGCCAAACGCTACTCAGCCATTGATGTATCAAAAAATTAAGAAGCATCCAACGCCACGTAAGCTTTACGCTGACGTGTTAATTGAGCGTGGGGACTTTGGTATTGATACCGCTACTCAGCTAGTAAATGAATATCGTGATGCTCTGGATCGTGGTGAAGTCGTTGTTAAAGAGTGGCGTCCAATGGCTCTTCACTCTGTCGACTGGGCTCCGTACATTGGGCATGATTGGGACGTTGAGTGGGACAGTGAGTTCCAAAAAGAACGTTTGCTAGAGTTGGGACAGCGCATTTGTCAGTACCCAGAAAGCCACAAGCTACAGAGCCGTGTTAACAAGCTATACAATGATCGTAAAGCGATGTTAAGTGGTGAGAAAGCGATTGACTGGGGTATGGCAGAAACACTGGCATATGCGACTCTTGTTGATGATGGTAAGCGTATTCGTATTTCTGGACAGGACTCGGGTCGTGGTACTTTCTTTCACCGTCACTCAGTTCTGCACAACCAAACGGATGCAAGTACATTTGTGCCATTGGCCAATATTCATGACAAGCAGGGTCCGTTTGAAGTTTATGACTCTGTTTTGTCAGAAGAGGCCGTGCTGGCATTTGAGTATGGATATGCCACAGCAGAGCCAAGCGGCCTAACTATTTGGGAAGCGCAATTTGGCGACTTTGCTAATGGTGCTCAGGTAGTGATTGACCAGTTCATATCCTCAGGTGAGCAAAAATGGGCGCGTCTGTGTGGCCTGACAATGTTGCTGCCACATGGCTATGAAGGTCAGGGACCAGAGCACTCTTCCGCACGTTTGGAACGATACCTACAGCTTTGTGCTGAGCAAAACATGCAGGTTGTCGTGCCATCTACGCCAGCTCAGGTGTACCACATGATTCGCCGTCAGGTTGTGCGCCCGATGCGCCGTCCTCTTATCGTGATGTCTCCTAAGTCATTGCTTCGTCATCCTCTATGTACCTCATCGATTGAAGAGCTTGCGGAAGGTACCTTCCAGCCAGCGATTGCTGAGATAGACAAGTTGGATGCTAAGAAAGTGAAACGCGTCGTTTTCTGTTCGGGTAAGGTGTATTTCGACCTATTGGAACAACGTCGTAACAACGAGCAAGAAGATGTAGCGATTGTGCGGATTGAGCAACTTTACCCATTCCCTCTGGAAGAGGTTAAAGCTGCCATCGAGCAATACACAAATGTAGAAGATTTCGTTTGGTGTCAGGAAGAGCCGCAAAACCAAGGCGCTTGGTACTCAAGCCAACACAACTTCCGTGCTGCTATTCCGGCAGGTGCAGATCTTAAATACGCTGGACGTCCAGCGTCAGCATCACCTGCAGTAGGTTACATGTCAGTACACTTGAAACAACAGAAAGCGTTGGTTGAAGACGCACTTACCGTGAATACAAAAGCTTCAGACTAAGAACTGAAGTGAAAGGAAGAAACAGATATGACAATTGAAATTCTGGTTCCAGATTTACCTGAATCTGTTGCTGATGCGACAGTAGCAACATGGCACAAACAACCAGGTGACGCGGTAGAGCGTGACGAAGTTCTGGTTGATATTGAAACTGATAAAGTAGTTCTAGAAGTACCGGCTCCTGAAGCGGGTGTTCTAGAAGCTATCATCGAAGAAGAAGGTGCTACCGTTCTTTCTAAGCAACTGATTGCCAAACTTAAACCTGGTGCTGTTGCTGGTGAGCCAACAAAAGATACCACTGAGGAAGCGGAAGCGTCTCCAGATAAGCGTCACAAAGCGTCTCTGAGTGAAGAAAGCAACGATGCGCTGAGCCCAGCTGTACGTCGTCTTCTTGCTGAACACAACTTGGAAGCAAGCCAAGTGAAAGGTACAGGTGTTGGTGGTCGTATTACGCGCGAAGATATTGAAGCGCACCTTGCGAATGCCAAAGCTGCACCGAAAGCAGACGCTCCTGTAGCCGAAGCGCCAGCAGCAGCTCGCAGCCAGAAACGCGTTCCTATGACGCGTCTGCGCAAAACTGTTGCAAATCGTCTGCTTGAAGCGAAAAACAACACGGCAATGCTGACTACGTTTAACGAAGTAAACATGAAGCCAATCATGGATCTTCGTAAACAGTACAAAGATCAATTCGAAGAGCGCCACGGCATCCGTCTTGGTTTCATGTCTTTCTACGTGAAAGCGGTTACCGAAGCACTGAAACGTTACCCAGAAGTAAACGCTTCTATTGATGGCGATGACATTGTTTACCACAACTACTTCGACATCAGCATGGCGGTTTCTACGCCTCGTGGTCTAGTTACTCCAGTCCTAAAAGATTGCGATACGCTAGGTTTTGCTGATGTAGAAAAAGGCATCAAAGAGTTAGCGATCAAAGGTCGTGACGGCAAGTTGACAGTAGACGAGCTGATGGGTGGTAACTTTACTATCACTAACGGTGGTGTCTTTGGTTCACTAATGTCTACGCCAATCATCAACCCGCCGCAATCAGCGATTCTTGGCATGCACAAGATCCAAGAGCGACCAATGGCTGTTGATGGCAAAGTAGAAATTCTACCTATGATGTACCTTGCACTTTCTTACGATCACCGTTTGATTGATGGTCGTGAGTCAGTTGGTTTCTTGGTTACCATCAAAGAGCTACTGGAAGATCCAGCACGTCTACTTCTTGACGTGTAATTAACTCAGGCACCGGATTGATTTTGGTAATCTGGTGCCTAAAGTTTCTAAGGCTGAGCACGCTCAACGCTCAGCCTTCATTTGAAGCACTCGTTATTGAATTGGATAGCTAGTGGTTTATTTGAGAAGACCCTACAGACGTTAGGTCGTTTCGATCAAAGCGTCATGGACATAATAATCCCTCAAGGGAAAACAAACGGAATATCAAAATGAATTTGCATGAATACCAAGCCAAACAGCTGTTTGCAGAATTCGGTTTGCCTGTACCGGAAGGCTATGCGTGTGATACCCCTCAAGAAGCTTTCGAAGCTGCGGGACGCATTAGCACAGAGAAAAAAGTTGTTAAATGTCAGGTTCACGCTGGTGGCCGCGGTAAAGCGGGTGGTGTTGAACTACATGACACAAAAGATGGCGTAAAAGAATTTGCGCAAAAATGGCTAGGTAAGAACCTGGTAACTTACCAAACAGATGCAAATGGTCAGCCTGTTACAAAAATCCTTGTTGAAGAAGCGTCTAATATTGCTAACGAACTTTACCTTGGTGCGGTTGTTGACCGTGCAAGCCGTAAGATCGTTTTCATGGCTTCAACGGAAGGCGGTGTTGAGATTGAGAAAGTTGCGGAAGAAACGCCGGAGCTAATCCACAAAGCTGCGATCGACCCATTGGTTGGTCCTCAAGCTTATCAGGGCCGTGAACTTGCGTTCAAACTAGGCCTAGCGGGTGACCAGATCAAGCAGTTCGTTAAGATCTTCATGGGTCTTGGTACTATGTTTGCTCAGTACGATCTAGCACTACTAGAAATCAACCCACTAGTTGTTACTGGTGAAGGTAACCTGCTTTGTCTAGATGGCAAGATTAACATCGATTCAAACGCTATGTACCGTCAGCCTAAGCTGCGTGAAATGCACGATCCTTCACAAGAAGATGAGCGTGAAGCTCATGCTGCTCAGTGGGAACTGAACTATGTCGCTCTAGATGGCAACGTTGGTTGTATGGTTAACGGTGCGGGCCTAGCAATGGGCACAATGGATATTGTAAACCTACACGGTGGTAAGCCAGCTAACTTCCTAGATGTAGGTGGCGGCGCGACTAAAGAGCGTGTAGCAGAAGCATTCAAGATCATTCTATCTGATGACAATGTAAAAGCAGTACTAGTAAACATCTTCGGTGGTATCGTGCGTTGTGACATGATCGCAGAAGGTATTATTGGTGCAGTTAAAGAGGTAGGTGTAAGCGTACCTGTTGTTGTTCGTCTTGAAGGTACTAACGCAGACCTAGGTCGCGAAGTTCTTGCTAATTCTGATGTTGATATCATCGCTGCTGAGTCACTAACTGACGCAGCTCAGAAAGTTGTTGCTGCTGCGGAGGGCAAATAATGTCTGTACTAATTAATAAAGACACCAAAGTAATCTGTCAGGGTTTCACTGGTGGTCAAGGTACTTTCCACTCTGAGCAAGCTATCGCATACGGTACACAGATGGTTGGTGGTGTATCTCCAGGTAAAGGTGGTCAAACTCACCTTGGTCTTCCTGTATTCAATACTGTACGTGAAGCAGTAGAAGCAACTGGCGCAACAGCAACAGTTATCTACGTTCCAGCACCTTTCTGTAAAGATGCAATCCTAGAAGCGATTGATGCAGGTATCGAGCTTATCGTAACGATCACTGAAGGTATCCCTACAACAGATATGATCGACGTGAAAGTGAAGCTAGAAGAAACTGGCGTTCGTATGATCGGTCCTAACTGTCCAGGTCTAATCACTCCTGACGAGTGTAAGATTGGTATCATGCCTGGTCATATCCACAAGAAAGGTAAAGTAGGTATTGTTTCTCGCTCTGGTACTCTAACGTATGAAGCGGTTAAGCAAACTACAGACGAAGGCTTCGGTCAGTCTACTTGTGTTGGTATCGGTGGTGACCCAATCCCAGGTTCAAACTTCATTGATATCCTAAAATTGTTCCAAGAAGATCCAGAAACTGAAGCTATCGTAATGATCGGTGAGATCGGTGGTACTGCAGAAGAAGAAGCAGCGGCGTTTATCAAAGAGAACGTGACTAAACCTGTTGTTTCTTACATCGCTGGTGTTACAGCGCCTCCTGGCAAACGTATGGGCCACGCTGGTGCAATTATCTCTGGTGGTAAAGGTACAGCGGAAGACAAGTTTGCAGCTCTAGAGGCAGCAGGCGTTAAGACGGTTAAGTCTCTAGCAGATATCGGTAAAGGTCTACGTGAAGTAACAGGTTGGTAATTCACCAGTCTGCCTAAACAAACAAAGGCTTGGCATTGCGCCAAGCCTTTTTTTATTCTGGGTCTTATCAGCGAGATAAACTCACTTACGAGTTCGCCATCTTCTCTTCTAATAGTGCCAACCTAGTGGTCAACTCAGCGACTTGTTTTTCCAGCTCAGTAATTCTGCATGTGTCATTAGCTGTTTTAGCAGCGACTTCTACTTTGGGAACACGGTTAGCACTTTTCCAGCTTTTAATTGTCGTTATAAGAGCGGGCATAGGGATGGCTGCACTAAGGCGTGCTTTCACCAAGGCGACGGTTGGCTCCTTACCCTCTTTTTGGAGCTGTTCTAAAACTTCCTTAAGCTCCTGACTAACATCTTGAGTGAGCATATGACCTCCTTGAATGCGTTTAGCGTCATGATACTCAACGTATCCTGTGAATGCGAATAGAAAATGCACGCTTGCAATGTGCGAGATCTCTTACGCTTAGTGTGCGATAAAACAGTCTTACACTGGTGTGATAAACGCATTGTTATTTTATGTTGTTGAATTTGTTTGATATTAAATCTAAATAGCGTATTTATGTAACCTGAGTATTCGTTTATCGCATTGCTTATAGAAAGAGGTAGGGTAAATTACAAAGTGTTGGACGGGATGCTGACACGGAACAGGAACTTTAAGGACTGAATATCTTCGGGACGAAGATTTGGCTAGTAAGGAGTGCTAGTCAGCAAGGAGCGAAGGATACTGTAAGGAAGCAGCTACTGATGGGAACTCAGTACTAAGGACGGATAGGACCCCTCTGGGAAGAGGCGTGACAGTATCAGGATGATGCAAAGGACACCGCTCAGGGAACAAGTGACGTGCGCTAACAGGTCAGTTAGCTATCAGGACGATTAGGACACCGCTAGGACGGCGAAGCCAGGATAACGCTGAAGGATTCAGTGACTATTAAGGAAGATGCGTGGAGCACCTTTTGTGGCCGGACTGCTACGAGTAAGACTATAGCCCCGATATTTGCGTATCGGGGCTTTTCTTTAACCTTAGGCATAACTCACACTAACAACGTCAAAATAACAATCTAGATCAATAACTAAACCTATCAGTTGATATAACTTTTCGGCTTTGTTTCTACGTTTGGAAACAAGAAATAGCCCCTGTGCTTCGGGGGCATGCTGTCAATAAGGATGTGTTGTGACTATCGTAACTCGCCGAACATTACTGGTGCCATACAATGAATCATTACAGTCAGAATTCTTGATGCTTAACTGTTGTGCCAAGAATCGAGCTGAGATGAATGGACCGCACACTGTTTCTTCAGCAAAACAACTTTTCCAGCAAGTTTTACATGATCACACCATTTATGCGTTGGCTGTTTTAGACAGTCATTCACGAGAATATATCGGGCATGTATTTATCTATCATTTGGATAGTGGGCCGGAATTAGGGTATATCTTTGATAAAGCCTATTGGGGGAAGGGATACGCCAGTGAAGTACTGAAGGCCTTTTTCCCTAAGGCGGTGCGGGATCTCAACTTAACTCGCGTATCAGCAACAGCCAACATTGAGCACACGCCATCGATTCGTATTCTAGGCAAGCTGGGTTTTGAGTTATGCGGTCAAAATCGTGATGCATTTGGCCCGTATAATCAGTATGTATTTACATCCGATGAGGTGGCAGATCGACCTTTATCAGTCGAAAGCCTTGCATGATCAACTTGCCTTGGTAGCAGTCATCACCAAGCGATGAAAATTCAAATTGATAAACAGAGTGCCAACGCCAGACCCCGTCTGGCGTTTTCAGTTTATGACCTTTTAGCGCGACGCTGATCAATTGCAGATCGAGCTGCTTACATTTGTTGGCCGCGATTGATTTGGCTAACTCAGCTTGTCTTCTCTGTTGCCAGAATAAAAAACAGCCGAATACCAATCCCAGAATGGCTAGAAGGTCACCGATCATCTTTTAGCCCTTAGTTGCTTGTTGAAGTTTTACCAGTGCCTCTGCCAGCTCCTGAGATGGTGCAGAATGAAGCAGGGGTAATAACACCATTCTCAATTCAGGCAGCATCACCAGATCGGCAAACAGTTGATTAAATAGTGCCTGATTTCCAGTCTGAGCTAAACGCAGAAGAAATTGCTGTGCACGTTGTGGGTCGCGGAGAAGGTGCCAACTGCGGCCTGCAACACCAATCAACACTTCTTGATGGCTTAAGCGAGGAGACGCGAGTATATTGTCGAGTATCACTCCTGAATACGTAGTGTTAGCTCCAGACAGTGCTCGTGCGAGAGCGCCGAGGAGGAAGATATCTGGGTCATTGCTGTCTATCTGCTCAAGGGCCATTTCTTGTAGACGCTCTGCCAGTTTATCCGGCAAAGGAGTGTGCTCCAACGCTCCTAACAAGGCATAAAAGGGCTCATTAGGCAGGTGCTTTAGTGCTTTACGTAAGTTGACGCCGTTTTGGTTGTGTCCAAGGCGAGCACAGATATCGGTTACACCTTGAAGGCCGACGGTCTGCCATTTGTCCCAGCCGAGACCTCCAGAAAAGTAGTGCTGTGCGTGCTCATAGTACTGACTGCATGGCAAGTCGAGTTGAGCTCTTATCTGACTGTGAAACACAGCCATTTTATCTTCAGCAGGCTTAAAGGTATAAGGGTTATTCGATAGCTTTTGTTGCTGCTCTTCTGTCATTTCCTGACTCAAGCGCGTACCCATCGCCTCGACAACATATTTAATGAAGTTGCCTACGTCAGCCTGCTTCAATAGACCACGTTCATCCAGCTCAAACTTCAAGAACCAAATCCACGGTTGCTTGTGTTCATTCCAGTAAGCAATCGCGAGATGTGCTTTGCGCTGTAAAGGGAACGGATAGGGCTGAAGGCCTTTTTCTACATCGGCAAATACTTTGCTGTCTATGTGTTTGATTCGGCGCCCTAGATCGTAAACCTGATATTGGCATTCACTATTGGTTAATAACTGGCTGAGGGTATGAATGGTGTCCATTGCTGAATAGTCCTAACTTTCTTTCCTCTATAAATGGTACTCTTATGCCTAATTTCAAGGTTTCCCCTCAGGTTTATGACAAAAGAACAGCAATTAGTACCACTTCTAGACCAGTTATCCTCTGTCATGCGCGAGCTAAAACTGTGGCAACGACACAAACCAGCTGACCAAGCGCTACAAAGTGCTGAACCTTTTGCGGTCGATACGTTACAACCAGAACAATGGCTACAGTGGGTATTTTTACCAAAAATGGCATATCTTCTTGAGCAGAAGATGCCTTTACCCACAGGCTTTGCGATTACGCCTTACTTTGAAGAGTGTTGGAAAGAGCATGGGGCATATGCTCCATTACTTGATCTACTTAGAGCGATAGATGAGGCCTGTGCGTGATATTAGATATTGTTTTTCAGGACGAGTACTTTGTTGCCGTGAACAAGCCAGCTGGGATGTTGGTTCACCGAAGCTGGTTAGATAAACACGAAACTCAGTTTGTGATGCAGACACTGCGTGACCAAATTGGTCAGCATGTTTTTCCACTCCATCGTCTTGATCGACCGACATCGGGCGTGCTCATTTTTGCACTGTCGAGTGGTGTGGCCTCTCAAGTGATGCCCATGTTTGCCAACCACGAAATGGTCAAGACCTATCACGCTATCGTGCGCGGTTGGATTGAAGAGGCGGGACGATTAGATTATGCCTTAAAGGTTGAGTTGGATAAGATCGCCGATAAGCATGCGAGCCAAGAGAAGGAGGCTCAGGAGGCGATCACCGATTACCACACATTGGCAAAAGCAGAGATCCCTTATTCAACAGGAAAGTTTCCCACGACTCGTTACTGTTTGATGGAATTAAAGCCTCTGACTGGGCGTAAACATCAGCTTAGACGCCATATGGCTCACCTTCGTCATCCGATAGTCGGTGATACCACGCATGGTGATGGCAAGCACAACAAACTGTTTAGAGAAGTGTATGATTCCCACCGCTTGCTTCTGCATGCCTCAAGCTTGGAGTTTGTGCACCCGTTTACTAACCAGACGGTGCTGATTAAAGCGAAAGTTGATGACACATGGCAGAAGATTTGCGATGAGTTTGCTTGGCAGATGCCTGAATAGAATGAAAAAAGCTCTCGAAAGAGAGCTTTTTAGCAATAATGTAAGCTGAACTGAGCGCTATTTTTCGAGGTAATTTCGAATTGACTGCTCAATGCCTGTGGCATCTAATCCGAGTGCTTGATGCAGCTCACCTTGAGTTCCTTGAGCAATGAATTGGTCAGGAAGACCTAAGTTCAGTACTGGCTTAATGAGTTTTTCTTGCATCATAAACTCGATCACGCCAGCACCAGCGCCGCCTGCGATGGCATTTTCTTCTAATGTGACAATCACTTCATGCTCATCAACAAGCTGTTTAATCAAAGCTTCATCAAGTGGTTTGACAAAACGCATATCAGCAACAGTCGCATTGAGTTTTTCAGCCGCTTCCAGTGCATTGCCTAGGAAGGTACCGAAGCTGAGAATCGCCACTTTTTCACCTTTTCGTACGACTCGACCTTTGCCAATTTCTAACGCAGTGAAATCTTGCTCAATCTCAGTTCCGATGCCGCTGCCGCGAGGGTAACGTACAGCACTTGGCCCTGTGTGTTTATGCCCTGTGTAGAGCATTTGGCGACATTCGTTCTCATCACTTGGCGCCATGATGACCATGTTTGGGATACAGCGCATAAAGCTCAGATCAAACGCTCCTTGGTGAGTCTGACCATCAGCTCCTACTAGTCCAGCACGGTCAATCGCAAACATCACTGGAAGATCCATGATGGCTATGTCGTGAATCAACTGGTCGTAACCGCGTTGAAGGAAAGTAGAGTAAATCGCGACAATTGGGTTGTTGCCCGCAATCGCCATACCTGTTGCCAAGGTGACGGCATGTTGTTCCGCGATCGCCACATCAAAATACTGCTGTGGGTATTCCTTAGAGAAGCGAACCATGCCGGAACCTTCACGCATCGCTGGCGTGATGGCCATCAATTTAGGGTCCTGAGCGGCCATATCACACAAAAAATCACCGAAAATTTTAGAGAAGGTTGGCTTGCTGCCGCTGCTCTTTGGCAATGAAGTATGGGCAGGGTCGAACTTAGGCACGCCGTGATAACCGATAGGGTCTTTCTCTGCAGGCTCGTAACCTTTGCCTTTCTTAGTCATGATATGAAGGAATTGCGGACCTTTTAGTTCACGCATGTTCTTCAATGTTTTGACCAGTTCGTTAACATCGTGACCGTCAACCGGTCCAATGTAGTTAAAACCCAACTCTTCAAACAGAGTGCCGGGTACGACCATGCCTTTAAGATGTTCTTCAGTCCGGCGAACCAGTTCTTTGATTGGTGGAACGCCTGACAATACTTTTTTTCCGCCTTCACGAATAGAGGTGTAGAGGCTGCCAGAAAGCACCTGAGCAAGGTGGTTATTCAGTGCTCCGACATTTTCAGAGATCGACATCTCGTTGTCATTCAGCACGACTAGCATGTCCGAATGAACGTCGCCTGCGTGGTTCATAGCTTCAAATGCCATACCTGCGGTAATTGCACCATCACCAATCACGCTGACCACTTTGCGGTTTTCACCTTCTTTCTCCGCACTGATAGCCATACCTAGCGCAGCGCTGATAGAGGTTGATGAGTGACCGACAGATAGCGTGTCATACTCACTTTCTTCGCGCCAAGGAAAAGGGTGCAGCCCGTCTTTCTGACGGATAGTCGACATTTGGTCTCGGCGACCTGTCAGAATCTTGTGCGGATATGCTTGATGGCCAACATCCCAAACCAGTTGATCAAACGGGGTGTTGTACACATAGTGAAGCGCCACTGTTAGCTCCACAGTACCTAAGCCTGAGGCTAGGTGACCGCTGGATTGACTGACAGAGTTCAGTAAGTAGGTGCGTAATTCGTCACACAGCGTAGGCAAAGCTTCCTTAGGAAGGCTACGTAGTTCATCTGGAGTATTTGCCAGAGCCAGTGTTGGATATTTTGAAATATCAAGAGTCATATAAATGCGCGCTGTTAGTTTAGTTCTTGCGCTCGATGACGTATCGGGCGAACTCTTCGAGTAATTCTGTATTGTATGGGATTGCTTCTAAAGCTTGAAGAGCTTCCGTTAACAGAGTGTGAGCTTTGTTAATAGCGCCTTCTAATCCTAGCAGTGCAGGATAAGTACTTTTGTCTAAATCCTGATCAGAACCTTGAGGTTTACCTAAGGTCTCTGTGTCACTGATAATATCTAAAATGTCGTCTTGAACCTGAAACGCTAGGCCAATAGCGTCAGCAAACTGGTCTAACTGAGGTAAGATTTCAGAGCCTTTCTGCCCTGCAGCAAGCGCTCCAAGCCGGATTGCACATTTCATTAGTGCACCAGTTTTATTACGGTGAATGTTTTCCAACTCTGCAAGCGATACCTTTTGACCTTCCGCCGCTAGGTCCAAAGCTTGTCCTAGGCACATGCCATTTGCGCCGGATGCTTCTGCCAGTGCTTTCACCATCTTTATACGATAGGTTTCCGCTTCAGGGCTCAATTCGCCATCAGCAAGAATAGTAAATGCCAAGGTTTGTAGGGCATCGCCAGTCAGGATCGCTGTGGCTTCATCGAATTTGATATGGCAGGTTGGTTGTCCACGACGAAGCTCATCATCGTCCATCGCAGGTAAATCATCGTGGATAAGCGAGTATGCATGGATGCATTCAATCGCCGATGCTGGGGTATCTAACTCTTCCAGCTTACAGCCCAACATCTGGCCTGTGATATAGACCAGAAACGGGCGTGCGCGTTTTCCACCTAATAGCAGGCCGTAGCGCATGGCTTCAATCAGAGGCTGTTCCTGATGAGGAAGCTGGTTTAGCCAGCGCTCTAATTGTCTATTGTTTCTTTGTTGTAGAGAGGTTAACGCCTCGTGCATAGGAGCAGTTCTTCTGTGGTAATTATTCTGGCTGAGTTGAGAACTCTGAAAGCGGGGTCTCATCGTCGTTCTGAAGTAAGATACTGACACGTTGTTCTGCATCGCTTAGCTTACTCTGACCTTCACGGGCTAGTGCGATACCACGTTCGAACTTTTTCAGTGCGTCATCAAGAGCCAGATCACCGTTTTCAAGGTGTTCAACAATAGAGTCGAGTTCTTCAATTGCTGCCTCAAAGGACATGTTTTCAGGTTTCTTGCTCGCCATAATATTTCTACATTTGAAAAGATGCACGAAAGTTACCTTAGCAGGTAATGATGGTCAAATTTAACCGAGGAAAATTGACAGAAAAATCGAGTTGGCGCGGTCAATATTATCTATAAAGGTCACGTCACTGCTTTAGTCTAGTTTACTCTGTCGCCATAACATCTATATTTGTGTGAGTGCGATACCAATAAAACACTAAAGATCTGAAGATGTTGCCGATATAATTTACCAGAAGCTTAAAAGATAGCATGAGGAGTGCTTTGTGGATTTAGCAACGCTGATAGGGCTCATTGGCGGCTTTGCTTTCGTAATCATGGCGATGATTCTGGGCGGAAGCATAATGATGTTCGTCGATGTGACCTCTATTCTAATCGTAGTTGGTGGCTCGACCTTCGTTGTCCTGATGAAATTTACCATGGGGCAGTTTTTCGGCGCGGCTAAGATTGCGGGCAAAGCCTTCATGTTCAAAGTCGACGAACCTGAAGACCTGATTGCTAAAGTGGTCGAAATGGCGGACGCAGCACGTAAAGGTGGCTTTCTGGCTCTCGAAGAAATGGAGATCACTAACAACTTCATGCAGAAAGGCATTGATTTGCTGGTCGATGGCCATGATGCTGACGTCGTGCGTGCGGCACTGCAAAAAGATATTGTCCTGACTGATGAGCGCCATGACTTTGGTGCTAGTGTATTCCGAGCTTTCGGCGACGTTGCTCCAGCAATGGGGATGATCGGTACGCTAGTTGGTCTGGTTGCCATGCTGTCGAACATGGATGACCCGAAAGCGATCGGCCCAGCAATGGCGGTCGCACTTCTGACGACGCTCTACGGCGCAATCTTATCTAACATGGTGTTCTTCCCTATTGCTGACAAATTGTCACTGCGCCGCGATCAGGAAAAACTCAACCGTCGCCTAATCATGGATGGTGTGCTCGCTATTCAGGATGGACAGAATCCACGCGTTATCGACAGCTATCTGAAAAATTACCTCAACGAAGGTAAGCGTGCTCTTGACGTAGATAACGAGTAAGGTTGCTGGTATGGAAGAGGAAGAACCAAAATGCCCGCCCCCCGGTTTACCGTTATGGATGGGAACATTTGCTGACTTGATGTCACTGTTGATGTGCTTCTTCGTACTTCTGTTGTCATTCTCTGAGATGGACGTACTGAAGTTCAAGCAGATTGCAGGTTCAATGAAGTTTGCGTTCGGTGTACAGAACCGACTGGAAGTAAAAGATATTCCTAAGGGTACCAGCATCATTGCGCAGGAGTTTCGTCCAGGCCGACCTGAGCCGACCCCGATTGATGTCATCATGCAGCAAACCATTGATATTACCCAGCAGACTCTGGAGTTTCACGAAGGTGAATCTGATCGTGCTGGTGGTACGCAGCGTGATAAGGGTAAGCAAACTGGTGGTAAATCACCGGATACTTCGACGCAGGATAGTCAAAACTCGGAATCAGATAGCGAACAGCAGCAGTCAGCTGAGCTTTCTCAGGAACTGGAAACCCTGATGGAGAGTATCAAGAAAGCTTTGGAGCGTGAAATTGAACAAGGCGCGATTGAAGTTGAGAATTTAGGCCAGCAGATTGATATCCGTATTCGTGAGAAAGGGGCATTCCCTGAAGGGTCTGCATTCCTTCAGCCTAAGTTCCGACCTTTAGTCAGACAGATTGCTGAGTTAGTCAAAGATATTCCGGGGATAGTGCGAGTTTCTGGTCATACCGATAACCAGCGTATTGATTCTGAGCTATATCGTTCCAACTGGGATTTGTCCGCTCAGCGCGCAGTGTCTGTCGCACAGGAGATGGAAAAAGTTCGAGGCTTCTCTCATCAGCGTCTTCAAGTCCGCGGTATGGCAGATACGCAGCCGCTTGGACCAAATGATACCGAAGCGCAGCGTTCACGTAACCGCCGCGTTGAAATCAGTATTATGCAAGGGGAACCTCTCTATAGTGATGAAGTTCCATCCTTACCAAGTACGAACTAAGAAAAGACGAGCGAGATGCTCGTCTTTTTTATGGTCTTTGCTTCATGTATAATCTTGCGCCCTTAGAGGCAGCTTAAAGCTAAACACAGCTGCTAGGCTCCGTAGAGCGTGAAAATAGCGAAACAGTTAACTTGTGAAGTGAATTATGAAATTTATCGTAAAGCCCCATCCAGAAATTTTTGTAAAAAGTGAGTCTGTGCGTAAGCGCTTCACAAAGATTCTTGAATGTAATATCCGTAACATTATTAAGAGTCGTACAGAGTCTGTAGCTGTTTTCAATCGTCGCGACCATATTGAAGTCACATCTGAAACGGATGAATTCTACAAAGAAACAGTGGAAGTGTTGACTCAAACTCCAGGTATTCACCATGTTCTGGAAGTTCAGCAATCAGAGTTTAAAGATTTGCACGATATTTTCGAGCAAGTACTTGAGCTCAATCGTCCTAGCCTTGAGGGCAAAACCTTCGTTGTTCGGGCTAAGCGTCGTGGTAAGCATGATTTCACTTCTATTGAGCTAGAGCGTTATGTCGGTGGTGGTCTGAACCAAGCGATTGAAAGCGCGAGCGTGAAACTGCGTAACCCAGATGTGACGGTTAAAGTGGAAGTGGCAAACGAGAAGCTCAACCAAGTAATTAAACGTCACAAAGGTCTGGGCGGTTTCCCGCTAGGCACTCAGGAAGACGTATTGAGCCTGATCTCTGGTGGCTTTGATTCTGGTGTTTCAAGCTATCTGCACATCAAACGTGGTTCTAAAGTTCATTACTGTTTCTTTAATCTTGGTGGTCCAGCACACGAAATCGGTGTTAAGCAGGTATCTCACTACCTTTGGAACAAGTACGGCTCTTCTGCCAAGGTACGTTTTATCTCGATTGATTTTGAGCCAGTTGTGGCTGAGATTCTTGAGAAGGTCGATGATGGTCAAATGGGCGTTATCCTCAAGCGTATGTTTATGCGTGCCGCTGGTATGGTTGCTGAGAAGTTTGGTATTCAAGCTTTGGTAACCGGTGAAGCATTGGGTCAGGTATCAAGCCAGACGCTCACGAACTTGCGCCATATTGATAACGTGACAGATACGTTGATTCTGCGTCCGCTTATCAACTGGGATAAAGAAGACATCATCAACCTAGCGCGCGACATCGGTACTGAAGACTTCGCGAAGACTATGCCTGAGTACTGTGGTGTGATTTCGAAGAAGCCAACAGTGAAAGCAGTCAAAGCTAAACTTGATGCAGAAGAAGACAAGTTCGATTTCAGTATTCTTGAGCAAGTGGTTCGTGATGCCCGTCAGATGGACATCCGTGATATCGCCAAAGAAACGGAAGCGGCAGCACCAGAAGTAGAGCAGGTGCAGGCGGTTGAGCAACATGCTATTGTTCTTGATATTCGCAGCCCAGAAGAAGAAGAAGATAATCCACTTGAGATCGACGGTGTTGAAGTGAAACACCTGCCTTTCTATAAGTTGGGTACACAGTTTGGTGATTTAGATCAGTCGAAGACTTACCTGCTGTACTGTGATCGTGGCGTCATGAGCCGCCTACAAGCGTTATACCTTCAAGAGCAAGGTTTTGCTAACGTTAAGGTTTACCGCCCTTAATAGAGGCTTTATGAGTCTAGAAAGCGCAAATCGTTCATTCGGTTTGCGCTTTTTTATTTGTATAGCTTTTTGATGACTTTGTCATGATACCAAAATGGTATCTAGGGTAAGTTAAACAGATAAAAAAACACCGCCATAAGGCGGTGCTAAATAATTTGACAGACAGGTCAAAATAAATACAGGAAGTATGTGTTTCGTCTCTAGTTAGAGAGGCGAAACTTGGTAGAAACCTACCTAACTCGAAATACGAGTTTGCAAACACAACATCGCAACAATATGCCAATTGATTCCACGAAGGAATCAAGCCGTTCTGGCTCTTGCTGCGGGAGGAAATATAGAATTTCTCTGGTCGTCAGGCAATGGACATTTTATAATGTTTCAGATTAAAAAAACTAATCCAATTTATGGAAGGGCACCATGTCTAGAAGATTGCCACCTTTGAACTCTCTGAAAGTGTTCGAAGCTGCTGCACGTCATTTGAGCTTTACTAGAGCTGCGGAGGAGTTATTTGTGACTCAGGCTGCAGTTAGCCATCAAATCAAAGCGTTAGAAGAGTTTCTTGGCCTGAAGCTCTTTAGGAGACGCAACCGTTCACTACTGCTGACGGAAGAAGGTCAAAGCTACTTTCTGGATATAAAAGATATTTTTACTTCTCTTTCAGAAGCCACAGATAAAGTGCTAGAGCGCAGTGAGAAGGGCGCATTGACGATCAGTTTGCCGCCAAGCTTTGCGATTCAATGGTTGGTTCCGCGTCTGGCTGACTTTAATCAGCAGGAACCGGATATTGATGTTCGTATTAAAGCGGTGGATATGGATGAAGGCTCCCTTACCGATGATGTTGACGTGGCAATTTACTATGGTCGAGGAAATTGGCCGGGTCTGCGCGCGGATAAACTATATCAGGAATTCCTCATTCCGCTTTGTTCACCATCCCTGTTATTGAGCAATAAACCATTAGAAACTCTAACGGACTTGAAGAAACATACTTTGCTGCATGACACTTCACGTAAAGACTGGAAACAGTTTGCGAAAGAACATGGTATTGAAGGGATCAATGTCAACCACGGGCCTATCTTTAGCCACTCTACGATGGTGTTACAAGCCGCTGCTCACGGGCAAGGGGTAGCGCTAGGCAACAACGTGTTAGCTCAACCAGAAATGGAAGCTGGGCGATTGATTGCGCCATTCGATGAAGTGTTAGTGTCTAAGAATGCGTTCTACGTGGTGTGCCATGATAAACAGGCCGACATGGGGCGTATTGCTACATTCCGCGACTGGATGCTTGCCAAGGCACAAAGTGAGCAAGAGGAGTTACTTGATGACTAATTTCCTGATTGATGGTGAGCAAGGCAACCCTGTTTTTATTTTTGCTCACGGTGCGGGAGCTGGCATGGAGCATGATTTCATGGTGGCAGTGGCAAAAGGGTTAGCGCATAAAGGGATACAAGTTGTCCGTTTTAACTTCCCTTATATGGTTAAACGTGCTGAAGATGGAAAACGCCGCCCGCCAGATCGAGCGCCTAAGCTTTTGGAAGCGTATCAGGCTGTGATTGCCAAGTTTTCTGATGTGCCAGTTGTGATTGGCGGGAAATCCATGGGGGGTCGCGTGGCTAGCTTGCTTGCTGAAGACGGTAATGTAGCAGCGATTGCTTGTTTAGGTTTTCCTTTTCACCCGCCGGGTAAGCCCGAAAAGTACAAAGGTGAGCATCTAGCGACGCTAGATAAGCCGTGTTTAATCCTTCAAGGAGAGAGGGATACTTTTGGTAAGCAAGAAGAGTTCAAAGATTTCGCTCTCTCAGATGACATCAAGGTGAAATTTATCCCTGATGGTGATCATAGTTTCAAACCTAGAAAGAGCTCTGGTCACACCGAAGCGGGCAATATCGCTTTGGCGGTTGAGCATTTAGCTGATTTTATATTGGAGAGCTATGGTGAAAAGTAAGCAGTTACTTACCGTTGGTGGAATATTTGCCGGAGTTGGCGTCGCACTTGGCGCTTTCGCCGCACACGGGTTAAAGCAATCATTGTCACCTTATTTACTGGAGGTCTTTAATACAGGCGTCCAGTATCAATTTATTCATGCCCTAGCGATTTTGCTCTGTGGAGTCTTACTCTCGATGGGGATGGCTGAGAAAGCGCAAAAATATTTCGCCCTTGCTGCAAATTGCTTTATCATCGGCATCTTTTGTTTTAGTGGCAGCCTCTATGCCCTTGCATTAACCGGAATCAAATGGTTTGGACCTATTACTCCATTTGGCGGTTTAACCTTTATGCTTGGCTGGGGACTGTTTGTTTTCGCAGCGTTACAGATTAAAGAGGTGAATCAGTGAAACACTTAATGCTCTACTGCCGAGCTGGTTTTGAAAAAGAGTGTGCTGGAGAGATTCAGGATCGCGCTACCCAACTTGAAGTGTTTGGCTTCCCTCGTGTAAAAAATAACACTGGTTACGTACTGTTTGAATGTTATCAGCCGGGTGATGCAGAACGTCTCGCGAAAGAACTCGACTTTAAGTCGCTGATTTTCGCACGTCAGATGTTTGCGGTTGCGGTGGAGATTAAAGACCTTCCACGTGAAGATCGTATTTCTCCTATTTTAGAGGAACTCAGCGAGGTTGAGTCTTTCCCGCGTTGTGGCGATATCCGCATCGAAACACCGGATACCAATGAAGCGAAAGAGCTGCTTAAGTTTTGTCGTAAGTTCACGGTTCCTATGCGCCAAGCCATGCGTGGCAAAGGTGTTTTGTTCCCGAAAGACAGCCCTAAAAAGCCTGTACTGCATATTTGTTTTGTTGCTCCTGGCCACTGCTTTGTTGGTTACTCTCTGCCGAGCAATAACTCACAGTTTTTTATGGGGATTCCTCGTCTCAAATTCCCAGCAGATGCACCAAGCCGCTCGACGCTTAAGTTAGAAGAAGCGTTTCATGTCTTCATTCCACGAGAAGAATGGGATGAACGTCTTGCTGCGGGTATGTGGGGGGTTGATTTGGGCGCGTGCCCAGGAGGCTGGACTTATCAGTTGGTTAAGCGCTCGATGTTTGTTCATGCGGTGGACAATGGCATGATGGCCGACAGCCTGATGGAAACCGGTCAGGTTAAGCATCATCAGGAAGATGGCTTCAAATTTGAGCCTGCACGTAAAAACGTGACTTGGCTTATTTGTGACATGGTTGAGAAGCCGTCTCGCGTTGCTCAATTAATGGGTGAGTGGATCATCAGCGGATGGGCCAAAGAAGCGTTATTTAACCTGAAATTGCCTATGAAAGGTCGTTACGATGAAGTTCTGGAAGATATTGAAAATCTCAAGATCTTCCTGATTGAGAACAAAGTGAAATTTAAGCTTCAGGCGAAACACCTTTACCATGATCGTGAAGAGATCACGGTTCACATTCAGTGTTTATCGAACATTTCACCAAGATAAAAAACGCTCCCTCGGGAGCGTTTTTTACATTTACTCAGATGTCGGCCACATCTCCCAAAGCTGAGACTCCATTGAGTTCTCAACGCTATCACTTAGTAGTGAGAAGAAGTCCAGCCCGGTTTGTTGTTCGACATCGTCAATAGTGGTGACAAAGCTTGCCAGTTCGCTACTGGAAACATCACGATGTGGGACTACAAACGCAATTGCATCGTTGAAGTAGGGATCAAGAATGACTTTATAGAATGCACTTGGAATCACGACATTGTCGCCAATGCTGCTCTCACCGCCTTGATAAATTGGCCCAGTTACGACGTAGAGCTCGTTGTATTCATTGGCGAGATCGCGGACATGTTCCTCCAAAATACGCCAACCGACTCGATTAAAGCCCGGAAGCTGAGGTGACATATTGCTCATCAAAAAGCTTTGTGTCATCGACTCCTGACTAAAGTCCATTGTTGCTGAAGGGGCAAGGTGTCCACGGTCGTAACCAGAGCCACTGTAGTCGGCGAGGGTTGAGCGTGCGTAATCAGGCAGTTCAGTGTCCTCTTTGAAACTGTTACTGCGTTTATAGCTGGCGTTCACACTGTCTGCCGTAATGTGGTAAGCAACCCAGTCTGCGTTTTTCATCTGGTAGTTGTAGCCTACCGCGTAGCCGTCGCGGCAAAGGACTTGATCAGATTGATAGGAAGGTAAGCCAACGTCGAGGTGCTGACCGCAGGTTTGTGCTACGGCTGGCAGTGAAAAGACAACAGCAAGACTTAGTAAAATAGTATTTTTCATTATTATGCTCCTTGTTATTGGAGCTATGAAAAATAGAGAAATTAGTCAGTAGTGCTGTGATGTTGATTGAAATTTAATCAACATTCAATCTGGTATTGATTAAATGAATGTTAACTGTGTGAAAGCAAAGGATTTCACAACAGATTTTATAAACATTGTTTTATAATCAAAGGCTTGATGTTAGTCAGGCGTTAGGTTGTTGGAGTATTGGCACCGGTAAAGCGAATATCTTGTAGATTGAAACCTAACTCAATGTCTGTTTTCAGTGCAGAAACTTTTTTACATCGGCGGGCTGAATCAATGTGCTCATCCAGTTTCTTGCGATATTTAGCAATCAGCTCATCGGATGCATAGGCTTGTTCAATATCTTCAAACTGTGTAAGGATTTCTTTGGCCGCCTTCGGGCCAACACCTGGAACTCCCGGCACTTGGCTAGAACTCACGCCTGCCAGCCCCCAGTAGTCAGCCAGCTGAGAGGGTTTGACGCCGAATTCTTTATCAATAAAAGGTGCATCAAGCCAGCGATGTTGAAAGTAATCGCGGATCTGCAAAGTTGGTGACAGCAACTGGCAGTAGCCCTTATCTGTTGAAATGATCGTCACCTTTTCTTTGTGGCTCGCCACTTTCATTGCCAATGTTGCCACCAAATCATCTGCTTCATCGCCTTCAGACAGCAGAGAATCAATCCCCAGTTCCCACCATGCTTGCTGAATTGCATCCAAGCCGTTAAGTAACGGCTCTGGCATGGGTTTTCGGTTTTGCTTGTATTCAGGGAGGACGTCAGCACGCCAACCTCTTTCTTGGAGGTGATGATCGAATACCGCGATGATGTGCGTTGGTTGCGATTCGTTGATGATTCGATTCAGTGTTCGTGTCGTTGTGGTAATGGTTCTTGCTATGTCGTTTGGGTCTGGTTGAGCTGAATGGACACGTCGAATGAGATTCAGAGCGTCGATAATAACAAGATGAATAGACATGAAAATCAAAAAAATAAGGGCTGAGAAGCCCTTATTGTAAAGCATGGGGGGGAGATTGCTAGTTGTTAAACTAGGTCTTGATTTGGTAACAAGGCTCGTACGCGGTTCCACCAGGCAATTTCATACGATCTTGCTCGACAAAGTCACGCAGAAGTTTATCCATTTTCTTCATTAGCGTAGCATCGCCATCAAGGGCAAATGGACCATGCCGTTCAATTTCACGAATCCCTTCGGCTTTGACGTTACCCGCAACAATGCCTGAGAAGGCCTGCCTTAGAGCCGCTGCCAGGTTTTCCGGACGCTGATTGAGATGCAGATCCAGACTGGCCATATTGTCATGTGTTGGTTCGAATGGCAGCTGAAACTCTGGCTCAATCTTCAGCGACCAGTTGAAACTGTAAGCATCGCCTGTGTCTTTACGATGTTGGCGAACATCGCTCATGCCACGTTTCATGATTTGCGCGACTTTTTCTGGGTCATCAACCACTATTTCATAATGGCGCTGAGCTTCTTCGCCTAATGTCTCGCCAATGAAACGGTCAATGGAGCGGAAGTACTCTTCACTTTCCTTTGGACCTGTTAGGACGATAGGCAGAGGTTGGTGGGCATTATCTGGGTGCATCATGATGCCAAGAATATAAAGCAGCTCTTCTGCTGTCCCTGCGCCGCCAGGGAAGATAACAATGCCATGTGCCATACGCACGAACGCTTCGAGACGCTTTTCGATATCTGGCATGATGACCAGTTCGTTGACAATGGGGTTTGGTGGCTCAGCCGCAATGATAGATGGCTCTGTCAGGCCCAAGTAACGTTGATCGTAGTAACGCTGTTTTGCGTGACCAATTGCAGCGCCTTTCATTGGGCCTTCCATCGCACCAGGGCCACAGCCTGTACAGATGTTAAGCTCGCGCAGGCCTAGTTCATGGCCGACTTCTCGCGTGTACTGATATTCCGTACCGTTAATGGAGTGACCACCCCAACAGACCACTAGGTTAGGCTCAATACCAGGGGTTAAGGCGCCTGCGTTACGCAAGATGCCAAACACTAGATTGGTAATGTGACTAGCATTGGTTAAGTTGAGGCGTTGGTTGTCTGCAAGGTGCATGTTGACGTAGACAATGTCACGCAACACGGAGAATAAATGCTCTTGAATCCCTTTGATGATGTGCCCATCAACAAAAGCGTGCTCAGGGGCATTACTGAGTTCGAGTTTGATGCCGCGTTCACGGCGAACCACGTTGACATCAAACGACTTGTATTTATCGAGCAGTTCTTTGGAGTTATCTGTGTGGCTACCTGAATTCAGCACCGCAAGCGTACAATTTCGGTAGAGCTGATACAGATCACTGGCGGCAGTTTTCTTAAGACGCTCAACTTCGAGTTGAGAAAGCAGATCCATACTACCAGCCGGACTGATGTGAGTGATCATAGTGACCTCCTTGATGAGAGAAAACTTCTCTACAAAACCCTTCTTATTGTTGTTGTGCCTCAGCGCGATAATGGCTGCTAATCAAGCGATGGAATCGCGAGAGGTACTATCAAGCTTAGCACGCTTTGACGGATATAAAAGGCTAACTGATTGATATATCTACATCAATCACTGCATGAATGGCTTTTTTGAAGGGGAAGGTTGAGGGTTATTTCCAAACAAGCTGGTTAGGGCCAATGGTTTTGGCTTCGTTGAGAACGCGATTTAAACGCTCCAGTACTTCCTCTGGCGTATCGGATTCTTTAAAACCAGTGCTGGATGCTGACATGGTAATGACCAAGTTTTGTTCGCGAAATTTGAACGGCAGTTTGGCCACTTTGCTCTGAATGCTCTGGATAGTATTAAAGCAATCATTATCTGAGCTATCTGGCATCAGTACGATGAACTCTTCACCTGAAAAGCGGGCGACAGTGTCGGTGTCAGACAATTCTTTCTTGATGGTACGAGCGATGATTTTTAACGCCTTGTCTCCGGCGGTGTAGCCGAAGCTGTCGTTAATTGCTTTAAAGCCATCAATGTCGAGCAAAATAATACGCAAGTTGTTCTGCGAGCGTATCCAGCGTCGATATTCCAGCTCTAAGCGGTCATTAAACGCTGTGCGATTGTAAACCTTGGTCAAAGGATCTAAGAGGACGCGTTGAGCCTGGTCTTCCAGACGTCGACGGTAATCTTGTGTCACCTCGAATAAAGCTTCTAACTGACTCTTGCCATAGCCCATACGTTCGATCAGTGCTTGTTCACGTTGCTCTGCATGATGAAGACGTTCAGAAAGAGAACTTAGCTTGGCCAATAATGGGTTGAGTTGAGTTTGCAGCGAATCGAGAGAGCTAGCTGTGTCGACTTTGGCCTTAGTCTCAGCAACTAATTCATCCAGCTCACCATTCATTTCCTGACGATGTTCAAAGTAGGTTTGACTTTGATCGACATTCTGCGAAGAGCTTTTCAGCGTTGAGGAGAGGGAAGCATTAACTTGCTCGAGAAATTGTTCTGAGGTCTTGCGCTCGTATTTTGTGCCTTCGATAACCAGCTTAAGTACTTGCAGAGTCAGTTCAATCAACACGTGTGTATTGACACCGAGGAGCAGCTTAGCGCGGATATCTGTCAGTAAGTCACCAGACTCGCCTTCAAAGTCCAGCTCAGTAATGACATGCTGAAGTTCATCAGAAAGTCGCAATAGCAGTTCTTTATCAGCACTATTGGTAATTTGATTGATGGCAGTATCAGGGTTGGAGGTGATGATTTTCAGGGAGCGTTCGTAAATGGCAAGCAGCTTCATTGCCGAATCGGCTTTCGGGTGTTCGACACCGTTGGAATAGCTGAGCAGGTCACGCAGGTCGCGTTTTACTTTGGCAGGTAGCCCAGTCACACGTAAGAGGGTTTCACCGCTGTGTTTTATCTGGGAATCCAGATGCTCCGTTTGTTTTTCCATAGCCACACTCTGTTGCTTAAGCAAGCGCTCAAGTACTGCCAACTTCGGGATAAGAGAACTGACATCTTTTTGTTGCTCTATGGCTTGTCTAAGTTCGGTTAGCCCTGACTTCAGTCTTGGATCTTCACCGCCGCATGCATCACTCAGTGATGCAATGATGCGCTTCAATACCTTTTGTTCTCTTTTAAATTTGAACGAGGTATCTCTTTGTGTCAATCGAACTTGCTCTAATTGAGATTTCAGATTGTGCAGCTGTGACTGAATATCTTGCTCGAGGACGCCCATGAAAATCTATGCTTATGAAGATAAGATCGAAGACGATCTTATTAATTAATCAAACGATAATAACAAATAAAATTACCGCGTCACGTTCAACACGGTCTGTTTGAGCAGCTTTTACTCATCTTTTAATAATTTTTTGATGCTCTCCTCATTCTTGTAAGAAGAGTGAACTTTTATCAGCCCCTGACTGATGGAATGTTTGCACGCTTTGCGAATATTACCGGTTGCTAGGCTGGCCGCAGGCGCATTCTCTATCGCTTTCAGATACACCCACTGGCTTGAATGTTCTTTCATACTCAAAGTACGAGCAGCGCTGGTCGACATGAGCAAAATATCCAGCAATTCTTTGTCATTGATTGCAGTGTAAGCACGAGGCAAAAACGGGTAATCGGCCATGCCCATACGAATGATGTTATTTAGCCCATACTTCTGAGCAAACTCATCTACCCAGCTTTGAATCTTTTCAAACACCAGCTCTGGGTCGGCCATGCTATCACTATTCGGCTCTATGTAGAGTAGATTCGCATCGGAGAAATGATACACCCTTGCTGGGCGTTGTACCTTCTCTCTGAGGTACTGACCGAAGGCTTTCTCAATCTTGAGTCCATCTGAGTAGCCATGTTGTAAGTACATATTGCGCAGGAAGGGCACATCTATCATCACAAAGCGCAGTCGATCATTCAGCGGCTCATGGATCAGTTCACCCACATGCCACTTTTCAAACTTGTGGCTGCTTGCTTCCAACGAGGCAGGCAGCTTGGCGTTGAGCATACGAAGGTTTTTCAGACCTGAGCGGGAGTGAGTATAGAGATCATCATTCAGTTCATCGATTTCATCTTTTTGCACACTCATGATGTGGCCACGGCGGAGTAAGAAAATAAACAGCAGTGCGCAGGTGACGAACAATGTAAACGAGATCTTCTGGAATTTGCGATACTCGTTTTCAGTTTGCTCCAGTTGCTGTTTCTGTCCCACGAGGTGCAGTGTTTGCTCCACGACATCTTTCTGCTGTCGAAAGTCATCCTCGTTGATCAAATCCGATTCTTGTTGCTCAATATTCGCCAGCGCGTTGTATTGCTGGAGATATTGTAACGCGGCTTTGTAGTTGCCCAGTAGTTCATTACCTACGTTAAGCATCTGATAGGCATTTTTCTGTATCGAGAGATCTTCGAGCTCGACTGCGATGTCTAATGCTTTGGTGGCTTTGGCGACGACCTCTTGGGGATGCCTCTGATGTGAGGCTAAACCTGCCTCCAACAGCAACGCTTGTGCTTTGAGCTTTGGAATATCAACATAGCTCAGCAGCTCTTCGGCACGCTCAAGATATTGCTCGGCAAGAGGGAAGTTGACCAGTTGCAAGTAGGTGGCTGCCAGTGCGAGACGAATGGCGATGACGTTTTCAATATTATTCTGGATACGCTCGTGATCGATGGCATTGAAGTAGTGCACTAACGCGAGGTTGTATCTGCCCTGATGGTAATAGATATCGCCCATACGTTTGAGAATTGGAGGCAGAATCGGCGAGTTTTCATAGTTGTCGTAAAAATCGGCAGCTTGCGAAAAGTGATCCGTTGCTTTGTCCAGTACGCGTCGCTCGTAGAAAAGTTGTCCTAGTAGGCGATTCACTTCAGCCAGCTGTAGACCAGATGTATCTTCAATTGCGCTCCAGTAGCTGGTTAGCAGCTCTGATAGGGCTTTGTTGTAGATCTTATGAGCCAGAAAGTGCTTGCCCAAGGCGATATGGTAGGCAATGACGGTGTGCTTATTATTCGACTGTTCGATATAAGGGATCACGTCCTCGTACAACTGATTGGCGAGCTCGATCTGGCCTTCAGCAGATGCGATATCTGCTTTGAGCATTGTCAGCTGATAATTGAGCCCCTTAGCCAGTTGTTCTGGATTCTGGATGGCATTAAACGCTTGCTCAACCTCCGCAATATCCTTTCTAGCGGTTTCTGCATCACCATCGATTTGCCAGCGCAAGCGAATTTCGAGCAATCGTAAATCAAGACGTAAGTATGGGAGGCGATACTTGGTTGTCAGTGCTTTGGCTTCATGCAGATATTTCAGCGCTGCATCGGTATTACCCAAGTTGAATTCAGCACGGGCAAGAATTTTCAGTGCATCGATGGTACCGCCGGGCGTTCGCACTCGGCTATCGGAGTCATCACGGGAAATCGCCGACGGGCTTTTTTCGGTTTGGTCGGTCAGTTTGCGCTGAGCGAGATAACTGGTCGCAAGCTGTTTGGACTGTTTTGGCACAATATCTACCAAGGTACTGGCTTCATTGAGCATGGCCGATGAATACACGGTTGACGCCATCACTTGAGATGATAGCAACAAAACCAATAGTCCAAACAAACGTTCCCAGCGCAAAATCTGCATTCTGTAGTCCAATCCTTATTGACGTGCCATACGTTGGTTATGAGTAGGCAGAGCCTGCTCGGTTGAACGGTAAGGGTTGATATCCAGACCACCGCGGCGCGTGTATCGAGCGTACACGGTTAGCTTTTCTGGCTGACAGTATTTCATAATGTCAGTGAAAATACGTTCGACGCACTGCTCATGGAACTCATTGTGTTCACGGAATGACACTAGGTAGCGTAACAGAGCTTCACGATTGATTTTTTGACCCTGATACTGAATCTCTACACTGCCCCAATCTGGCTGGTTAGTGATCAGACAGTTGGATTTGAGAAGATGGCTATGCAGACTTTCCGAGACGTGTTCTTGTTCGGCGGCACCTTCTAGCAAGCTGGTATCAAACTCGTAGCTCTCAATCTCAATATCCTGATCATCAATGCAGTCACCGTCCATGGTCACGACCACACTGTCGGTATAGTCGACGACAGAACGAATAGTGACTGATACATCTTCACCTGCACAGTGGGAGAGATCCTTCGCTAATGTTTGCTCAACCTGATCCCATGAGCTAAAGCGGGTTTGGTTAAAGCTGTTGAGATACAATTTAAAAGACTTAGATTCAATCAGGTTAGCACTGGTCGCAGGAATGGACACATCGCCAATGGCTACCTGTGGCAGGCCTTTCTCGTTCAACCAAGACAGCTCGTACAGTGTCCAGATATCACAGCCCTGAAATGGCAATTCATTACCCAGATTCAGGTCATCGCGGTTTAAGCTGCGTGGCACAGGTTGAAGTAAAGAAGCGTCGTATTGGTTGGCGTATTCGGTTTTTTGACCGAGCGTTAATCCCGCCAGTTCCTTTGCGTCAGAATATTTGCTCATACTTTGCATAGATTTGGATTAGAATGGCGAGAATTTTACGCAATCCTGTCGTTAAAAGCGAACATTCGAAGACTCAATTGGAGAATCTAATGGCTGAAACTGCCTTGCAAGCGCTGCGCTCGTTCAGTGAAAAGTACCGTCAGAGCTGTCTTGACACCCATGGACATTTGCCAAGAAGTGAAGAACTGGTGGATCTCGTGTCACCTTGCGTTGAAGCAAAGCAGACTGATTACGTTGAATGGCAGGCAGATGAGCGTGAGCATCCAGCGGATTTCACTAATGTTGAAAACGGTATCGAACTGACACTCCATCAAGACATTAAAACCTTCTATGGTTCGCAGTACAGTGCGGATATGGAGGCGACTTGGAATGGGAACGAGCTGACGCTACTTCAGGTATGGAGTGATGAAGATTTTGTTCGTTTGCAGGAAAACATTCTTGGTCACCTAGTCACTCAGCGTCGACTTAAACTGAAGCCCACGGTTTTCATCGCAGCAACTGATGCGGAATTGGACGTGATTTCCATTTGTAACCTGACGGGTAACATTATTCTCGAACGATTAGGTACTGATAAACGCGATGTTCTTGCCGAGAATGTAGCGGAGTTTTTGGCTAACCTAGAGCCAGCGGTATAACCATGTACGTTGTTGAATTACAATTTGAGTGTTTTGATAACACCACTATTTCTGCTGTCGATAAAGCGATTAATGGCCTGATGGATGCGTTGCGTTATAACGGTCAGGTACTTGGACGTGAGTTCCCTATCGTGATGGGGGAAGGGGAATTTTTTGTTCGGGTAGTGTGCCCAGAGCAGGAAAGTTTGCACCCTAAATATCATTCGGATTTTGTTAACGTCTGCATCGAACGTTTGGCAGAGGCGTGCTTACTGGCACCTAAGGCTCGTTTACTTGGACGAGATTTGAATTCAGAGCAAGCGGCAGAAGAAACCACACCAGAATGGCAAGTGCTCTACACCACATATGTGCATACCTGTTCGCCTTTGCGCAGTGGTGAAAGCTTGTTACCAATTCCTCTTTATCGTAATGGCCCGACACTCAATGGCGACCATAAAGCGGTCATCAAATGGCAGACTGAGTGGCAGGCGTGCGATGAAATCCAGATGGCGGGTGCTTGCCGAGCAGAGCATGCGGCATTACATGAAATTTGTGATGCCGACAGTGTCCTTTTCAAGCGTGGCTGGGATTTGCGTGGTCGAATCGAGTATGTGACGGAAATTCCAACCTATTACTATCAGTACCGAGTTGGTGGCAAAAGTCTGACAGATGAAAAACAGCGTAAATGCCCTAAGTGCGGCGGAGAGTGGTTATTGGATGAACCACTGCATGACATTTTCCACTTTAAGTGCGATGAATGCCGAATTGTCTCCAATATTTCTTGGGATCACATCAAATAGTGCATCTTAAATGAAAAAGACCCGTGTTATTACGGGTCTTTTTTTTCCTCTTGCTCTGTGGATTCTTCGTCCTGAGAGCGAGCTTTTTTGTCCGTTTGTCCAAACTTCATTTTGGCTGTGTACTTCAGTGCAGCAATATTACCTATGATGACACTCAAGACGATAAAGATGATCACCCAAGGGTTGGTGAGTAGTTCCATTAATCCACCTCATTGGAGATATTGGTGACAAATTGATTGTAGATCGTTTCGAGATTCGACAACACCACTTCCTCACCCTGTATTCCACTGTTTATCAGCTCTTTTTGAAGTGTCTCCAGACTAAGCTGGGATAAACAAGACGATGCGGTTGCATTATGACTAATGTGCCATGGCTCTGCTGCGACACCGCCCTGATCTTTTGCATATGGAAAAAAGAAACCAAATTCAGTCAGAGACTCCCTGAGCCAGCGATAAAAATCTGCCTGATGGCCTGTTAGGTATTCCCATGGCTCAAGCTGCAACTGGATGTCTTGCGGTAGACTGCTGCGATCAAATACATCGAAGTCACATCCCCAATGATGTCGGCTGGCACCTGGAAGTGCAGACCAACGTAAGATAGCCATAATCTTTTCTGAATCAGAAAGTCTTTGGCTATCTAGAGGTTGGCTGTTTTGATCAAGAATGGCTGTTTGACCAGCCATCTTTCTGTTCCAGATGGCTTTCTGGCGCTCAAAATCGCGGAAACCGCTGGCAATATTGAGGTTGAAACCAGCCTGAGCAGCAGCTTGTCGCAAAGCTTGTAAATCGTTTTCGACATTAGGGTGAACGGCGAAAACCTTCTGACCAAACATAGTGTCAGTCAGGTGAGTTGAAACTTTGCCAGTTAACTGCTCAGGGGTTATGTTCACGCCAGAAGATTCTCCAGAGTTTTCTGATACATCTTGGTCAGTTTCTCAAGATCGTCCACTTTCACGCACTCGTTCACTTTATGGATGGTCGCGTTAACTGGGCCTAACTCGACTACCTGACCACCCATACGGGCGATAAAGCGTCCATCGGATGTGCCTCCTGTGGTGAGTAGGGCTGGCTTGGTTTGATTGACGGTATCAACGGCGTCAACCACAGCGTCGAGAAGTGCGCCAGTATCAGTCAGGAATGGGTCGCCGTTGAAGGTCCATTTAAGCTCGTAGTCTAAGTCGTGTTTATCAAGAGTATTAGTGACGCGCTTAACGATCATGTCGTTGTTAAGCTCAGTACTGAAACGCAGGTTAAACTGAACATTGAACTCGCCAGGGATCACGTTAGATGCACCGGTTCCCGCATGCACATTCGGGATCTGGAAGCTGGTAGGTGGGAAGTAGTCATTGCCTTTGTCCCACTCGGTTGACGCCAATTCATGAATCGCCATCAGCGACTGGTGAACGGGGTTCTTAGCTAAATGCGGGTAAGCTACGTGACCTTGAACACCTTTAACGGTTAAGTCTCCGGTGATAGAACCTCGACGACCATTTTTCACTACGTCACCGACGAGTTCAGTACTTGATGGCTCGCCGACAATACACATGTCGATGTTTTCGTCGCGCGCCATTAGGGTTTCGACAACACGGACTGTACCATTGATAAATGGGCCTTCTTCGTCCGAAGTAATTAGAAAGCCAATTGAACCTTTATGGTCAGGGTGTTCGGCAATGAACTGCTCAACAGCAACAATCATACTTGCTAGAGAGCCTTTCATATCGGCGGCTCCGCGACCATGTAGATAACCGTCAACCATAGTCGGTTCGAATGGAGGCGTATCCCATAGCTCGACATTGCCCGCTGGCACAACATCAGTGTGACCAGCAAACGCAAACAGCGGTGCTTCTGTGCCACGACGTGCCCAGAAGTTTGTGGTGTCTTCAAACACCATCACTTCAATTTCAAATCCTAAAGCTTTTAGGCGTTCAATCATCACATCCTGACAACCTGCATCCACAGGTGTTACCGATTGGCGGCTAATTAAGTCTTTTGCAAGCGCCAAAGTAGGGCTGTCTGTCATCCTTGAATTCCTTTTGCTTAAGAGAAAATGGCTGAGTATTGATCGGCTTTAAAGCCAAGATGGTAGTCATCACCAGAGACTAAAATTGGGCGCTTGATCATCGCTGGCTGCTCTACCAGTAGCTCGATGGCGTTGGCTTCGTTCAGGCTGTCTTTCTGTTCCTGAGTTAGCTGACGAAAAGTCGTGCCGCGTTTGTTAAGCACATTTTCCCAGCCTAGTTGCTGGCAAAATGTTTCAACCATTTGTTTATCAACGCCCTGTTTACGGTAGTCATGGAATTGGAATTCCACACCTTCTGCTTCCAGCCATTTTTTGGCTTTTTTGATGGTATCGCAGTTCGGAATTCCGTACATGGTGATTGTCATAGTTAAACCTTTGAGAGTGACTTATATAAAGTTATTAGAAGCTTTTTGGCATCCTAGCAGGAACTGTAATCAGAGACAAAAGTGTCTCAGATATATTTCATCTGACAAAAAAAATGTGTTTCAAAAGTTGAGGATCGATGAGTTATTGATCAAACGCAACACACCGCATAGCAAAACAGAAATAATGACTCTAGAAATTTATAGGAGGTATCAATGGAATTGAGTCCTGTTTTTGCAAGGCGCTTATATTTAGCATTATTGGTCCAAAATCTCGATAGGCCGAATGTGCCAAAACTGATTGAGGAAACGGGCTGGCCACGCCGGACGATTCAAGACGTAATCAAAGCTCTGCCTGGTATTGGCATCGAACTGATGTTCATTCAAGATGGCCGCAGACACAACGATGGGTATTATCAGTTGTCTGACTGGGGGCCTTTTGACAGCCAGTGGGTATTAGACAGAGAAGCGGACATTGCCGCTAGTCTAGGGTTTTGTGCCTAACGGTCTGTTGGGCAGTTATAGGCACTACCCAGTATGGTAAAAGATGTCGTGAAGTCTTGTGGCGACATCATATAAACGGTATTCGCGCCAAGTTGACTGGCGCGATTTTTTATCTGATTAACCGCTCCCTGAACCATGACATCGTTAGGGTAGAACAGGTAGGTATACCAGTGTCCTTCACTGCCAGTCAGATCGCCCTGCCACTGACAGTTCGCGGGATCGAAACTGCTGTCCATTCTGATCTGGACGCTGCTGGCATCCTTATTGAGTTGAGAGATTGGGGTTGTGCAGCCTGCGAGTAAAGTAATCGGCAAAGCGATGAAGCATAGCTGACTAAATTTGAGTGACATAAATAATAAAACCAATCCAACTGAGGGCTAATAATGCCCATGGTAGCATATTGGTTTTTGATTGCGCTTCTACTGTGGTCACTGTTTCAGCTTCTGACTGCGCGATGGCAGAGTGTTGAGCTTGTTTGGCTTTTTGCGCTTTTTTCTTGGCTTTATCCGCTTGGCGAGCCTTATCTTTGTGTTGCTTTTTGTACTGAGCTATGCCTTTTTCTATTCCCTGAGCAATCAACTTAGTCTGTTCTTTAGTTTGGCCCGGTTTCTGTGTCGCTTTGGCGATTTTCATCGCTTCTTGTTGTGTTTCCTGAGAAGGAACGACTTTGTTTTTCATGAGGGTTGTTACCGCGAGATCAAAGATAGCGTTATCTTAACACGATATAATTCTGCCTATCATTGAAGTTATTTCTTTGTCGGTGGAACGGATAAATGAAGCGTATCTTGGTGACCAGCTTAGTCATTTCACTCCCCGTGTTTTTGTGGCTACGGGGCGAAGCGCCACAACCTCAACAACCTGTGCTTTCTGCTCAAACGCATGATGGGTGGATGCAAGATATCCAGCATCAGCTTAAGCAGGCCCCCAATCAGGCTGAGTTATGGTTTCAACTGGGACACGGTTATCTGAATGAACAGGATTTTTCCTCGGCGCTCACTTGTTTCGATTATGCGATTCGCTTAAGTCCGGAAGCTAGCGCCAATCAGTTTGCTGCCAAGGCGACTGCACTTTATTTCGAACGATCTCAGCGTATGACTGATGAGGTGAATCATCTACTGGCAAAGGCACTGGAGTTGGATGCCAGTAATGTGACGGCTCTGACCTTAATTGCCAATGATCATTTCATCAGTTTTCGCTATCAAGAGGCCATCGATACTTGGACTCAACTGTTGGACTCTCAGCGTCAGGATATAGACCGAGGTGCGGTAATTCACTCGCTCAATCAAGCAAAAGCCATGTTAGACCGAGAATAAATTGACGGCGCGTCTTGAAAACAAAAAAACCTCCCGTGTCAGGGAGGTTTTTTATTAGTAGTGAGTGTCTAGTACGTCGCCTCTTCGCGTTTCTGAGCAGATTTTTCCCACTCCGGCACAACCGTTTTAAGGAAGTGCTGTTTGTCGCTGTTCATTTTTTCCATATCCATGCCAAGAGCCTGCTGGGCTTTGGCCTTAGTCGAAATGTCTGGCAGTTCAACGGGCTCTGTCACGCCTTTGGTCGCGAGTAAGCGAACCAATTTTGTACGGGCATCTGCCGCACGGTCGACCGCTGTACCTAACACTTCAAGTGCCACTTCTGGCGCATGCATGTGAATACCATGAGAGGCGATCGCGTAGTCCCAACGCCACTGAGCATGACGAATATCTTGAAGAATGTCTTTCATCTCATCTTCAGTCGCGCCAGCTTTCCATGCTGCTCCAGCTTCAAAGTGTGCGGCGACGATTTGCTTCTCTGCTGTCAGCTTCATGTTGAGTACCTGAGCTTTGCGAGATGAAACGATGTTCTTCAATTGATCTTTGCTTTGCGTATGGCAGTTGGCACAAGTGTCTTCAAAGCGGTCAAAGGGGTTACCCACTTTATGATCGGTATAGACAGTACCATCTTCCTTGGTGACTTTGGGCATATGGCAGTCTACACAGGCGACTTTGTTCTTACCATGAATGCCATCACGCCAGGTCTCATAGCCTGGGTGCTGTGCTTTCAACATCGGTGCTTTCGAGACTTTATGCGTCCAGTCTTTGAAGCCAATAGAGTCATAGTACTCCTCCATTGCCGCGACGTTGGTGCCTTTATCCCAAGGGAACTTGACCGATTTTTTAGGCCCAGTGAAGTAGTATTCGACGTGGCATTGGGCACAGACTGCCGCTTGTTGGTCGAGGCGTGACTGCTCTTCAAAAGGTTTGTCGATAGCTTGGAAAGCACGTTCTACATAGGGCTTAGTTATAGCTAAAGCAGGTTCGCCATTTTTGAATGATTCACTGCGGGTATCATGGCAGTCAGCACAGCCAATCGGGTTAACGATCTGATCGCCAAGTCGTGCCCATTTGCCATCGAAATAGCCGTCTTCGCCACGTTCATCGATCACTCGGCCTACATCCGGGCTTTTACAACTCCAGCAAGCCATCGGCATTGGGCCTGATTTTTCGTCACTTGGAGCGCCAGTCCTCAGTGTTTGACGCACGTCGTCAATCGCATAAAAGTGGCCGCGGGCTTTATTGTAGTCTTTGGCAAAGCCATAACCTGCCCACATGATGACCATATTGGGGTCATCGGCGAGAGCATCTTCAATATGGTCGCTTTCTGATGTTTCTTTCCAAGATTGGTACTGATCAGGGTGATGTTGTTCATAGGCCTGATTTCGCGGATCGATAAGGCTTTTTTCATCAGATGCAGCAACGCTGGTGGTACTGATAACAGTACCCGCCAATATTACTATTGCTGCAACGGATTTTGGTATCCAATGCAATTTATTCACAGTGCTATCTCCATAATTCTGTTTTATTAGCAGCGTTGTGAACTGGCTAATTCCAAATTAAGAATTGGAGAACTGAAATAAATTGTAATAAAAGGAAATATTTGTAAAAACTCACGAATAACCCTTCATTGCTTTAGATCAATTTAGGTCAGTGATCTGGCTCAAAGTTGATTTTTAATAACCCTAAAGGGGTAGGTGTGTTGCTGGGTATAGATAATGAAATTAATTATCATCAATGACTTATGGTTATTAACCATGTATAAAATAAGGTGATGAGGATCGAGGTTTTGTGCAAAAAATCTACTACTAAAGAGTAGGCTGAGTAAAATGTGATCGATAGCGTTGTGGCTTTTCCAAAAATAAGAATTGATCTCATTTAGCGGTGATTTAAATACCGCTAAAGGGCATTGGTTTTGACCAGACTGTTTATTTTGAGCGTGGCTCAAAATCTGTTCTGGAATAAGGAAAGGATAAAATGGGCAATATAAAGTTGGCCATAGTCATAATGCTGAAAACCATTCTTGCATTCTGCCTCTATGGCTATTCTCTTCATGCCGTTGCTGCTGATTCTTCTGCCCCTGTAGCCGAAGAAAGCTCGACTCGTCATGAAGTTACGCTTATCCGGGACAAAGATTACAAATGTATTCAATGTCATAAGGATTCCAAAGAATCACTTCAGCAATCTCATGGTGAAAATGCCCATGAGATTCTAGGTCGTGAAGTGAATTGTACTAACTGTCATAGCAACATCGGGCCTGACCACCGTGAAGGTGCTCCGCAAGTCATCAAGTACTCATCTGCACAATCTCAGAAGGGAACAGACAAAACCTACCTAGACCCTGACGCCATTTTGAAGGCCAATAGCCAGTGTACTGATTGTCATAAGCCGAAGTATCTGCGTGAAGATAGCTGGACACATGATGTGCATGCCAAAAACCTCACCTGCTCTAACTGTCATGATGTTCATGCCAGTAAAGCAAAAGTCCTTGGTTTGGAGCGCAAGCAGAAAATCAAGCTGTGTGTCGACTGTCATTCAGACTTCAATCAGTTGAAAGAGGAGCAATGATATGAGTTGTTCTAGACGAAATTTTTTAACTGGTGCTGGCGCCTTGATTATGACCACAGGCGTATCCGGGACTGCGATGATCAGCAGTCGTAAGACGTTAGCAAATGTCGAACAGGTCGATGACAAGCTCTATGGCATGATTCACGATGAGACCGCCTGTATCGGTTGTACCGCTTGTACTGAAGCTTGTCGCGAGGTCAACAAGGTACCGGAAGGGGTGTCGAGGCTGGAAATCATTCGTAGCGAGCCACAAGGAGAATTTCCTGATGTGGAATATCGTTTTACTCGCAAATCTTGCCAGCACTGTGAAAACCCACCTTGTGTGTATGTTTGCCCGACGGGGGCAGCATATAAAGATGAGATGACAGGCATTGTCGATGTGGATAAAGACAAGTGTGTCGGCTGTGGTTACTGCCTTGCCGCGTGCCCTTATCAAGTGCGCTTTTTCAATCCCGAAGACCATTCCGCAGACAAGTGCAATTTCTGTCGTGATACCAATCTTGCCGAGGGCAAATTACCCGCCTGTGTAGAATCTTGCCCGACCAAAGCCTTGGTGTTTGGCGATCTCAACGATCCGCAGAGTCAAATCAATCAAGTGTTAAGTAACCATGTGGTCTATCGCGATAAAGCGCACTTAGGTACCAAGCCTAAGTTGTACAAAATCCCACACAACAAAGGGGAGGTTTCATGATGAACGGTATTGAAACGGCTTTCCATTTCGATTCATTGGTCTGGGACTGGATCATCGCCATTTACTTGTTTCTTGCGGGAATGTCCGCTGGGGCTGTGATGATTGGCTTGTATCTCAAACGTCGCGTAATTGAAGGCGACCCTGCCAATAACGGCATCCTTAAAGCCGTCGCTTGGCTGGCTCCCTTTGGTATTATTGCCGGTTTGACGATATTGATTTTCCACCTCACCAAACCTTTGTCATTCTGGAAGATTATGATCTACTACAATCCGTCTTCAGTCATGTCGATGGGGGTAATTCTCTTCCAAGTTTATATGGCGGTCTTATTCGTTTGGATTGGTGTAATCTTCCGCCACCAGATCATACAGTTCTGCGAAGGCAAACTTCCGGGTGGGCTACTGGACTGGGTTGATGGTGTATTGATCAAAATCGGTAAGATGAATAACCCTGTCGAGTTGTTTCTGGGTGTGTTGGCGATATTGCTTGCGGCCTACACTGGTTTTCTGCTCTCTGCACTGAAAACTTACCCGATGCTGAACAACCCTGTGTTGCCGATCCTGTTCCTGTTTTCCAGCCTTTCTTCGGGTGCAGCGGCATGTTTGTTGTTTGGCATTCTTGTGTTCAAAGAATCGGCACACAGCCCAAGTGTCCGTTGGGTGCATGGGTTTGAACGTCCGGTTGTGTTATTCGAACTGTTTGTTTTGGTGACCTTCTTTACTGGCCTGATATTCAGTGGCGGTCAGAATGAAGTGGCGGCTTGGAATGCCATTGGGGGAGGCTTCTGGTCAAACTGGTTCTGGTTTGGCGTTGTGTTGATTGGGATGTTACTGCCGCTGACTCTCAATGCCGTTACGCCAAACGAAGTGCGCCATAACGGCAGTTACATCTTCATAGTGACAACGCTGAGTTTGGTCGGGGTACTGATGTTGCGTACCTTCATTCTCTACGCCGGTCAGATGACGGTGGTGTAAGCATGTGGGGGGAGATAGGACACTTTTCTCTGATATGGGTTGCTGTTTCGAGTTTAGCTTGCGCCGCAGTCTGGGCGTGGCAGCACTATTCTGATCAAGGCGCATCGCTCTCCCTGATATTGCCCGTCAGGCTCAACGCAGCAATGGCTTCGTTGAGCTTGATTGTTCTGGCGATTTTGTTTGCCTCTGACCGATTTGAATTCGAGTACGTGGCCACTCACTCTAATATTGCGTTACCACCATTCTTCAAACTGGCCGCTGTGTGGGGAGGCCATCAAGGTTCCATGCTGTTTTGGGTGTTTACACTCAACTTGTGGGCAGGTTTGATTTCATTTATTCGTCATTCTAATGGGCGATATATCGCACATGTTCTGTGGATCATGACTTTGTTTGTTGCGGCGTTTTCGTGGTTTACCTTACTCGCTTCAAACCCGTTTGTTTACGCACAAACCTTATTAACTCAGGGGCGCGATCTCAATCCTATGCTTCAGGACGTGGGGCTGATTTTTCATCCTCCGCTGTTGTATCTCGGTTATATAGGGTATTCCACTGTACTGGCGTTTGCGTTGGCGGCGTTGATGCAAAAAACGTATGACAACCAATGGGTCACACTATGTAAACCTTGGGCGATATCTGCGTGGGCATTTCTCACGCTTGGGATACTGGTGGGTTCATGGTGGGCCTACAACGAGTTAGGCTGGGGAGGATGGTGGTTCTGGGATCCAGTTGAGAATGCATCATTGTTGCCTTGGCTGACGGGGACAGCTTTGCTGCATAGTATGGTGGCCTCTAGGCGCCATCAGCAGTTGATGGTCTGGACGTTGATCTTAGCTTTGGTGACATTCAGCCTTAGTATTCTCGGTACCTTTATTGTCCGCTCAGGAGTTCTGACGTCGGTGCATGCCTTTGCAGTCGACCCGGGAAAAGGCATTGCGCTTCTTGGTATTTTGGCTGTTACCTTGTTCGCCTCTTTTGCCCTTTTAATTGACCGAGGGGAGACCATACGAAGCCAAAAGTTGACGGCTATTATCAGTCGATCTTATCTGGTGCTTCTCGCGATTGGCCTGCTGGTGATCGCCACGTTTACTGTTTTCCTAGGTACTTTTTACCCCATGGTTCACGAGTTGCTGCAACTGGGAACAATATCGGTTGGCGCACCCTATTTTAATACATTGCTTCTACCTTTATCGGCTCTGACGCTAACGGCAATGGGCTGGGCTCCTTTTCTTAAATGGCAATCAGGGCTAGTGAACTCATGGCAATGGATGGTTGTGTTTTTTGTCTTCTCATTCTTTGTCGGTGCAATGTTGTATTTTTGGCAGGTGGAAACGTGGTCATTCGCAGTCATGTTGATTTGGGGGCTGGCATGCTGGGTGGTGTTTAGCCATCTGTGGTGGGCTATCCGTTTGGGTAAGCTCAATTTTATGCTCTTGGCTCATATCGGGTTGGCTATCGGCGCGATTGGGTGTGTTATGAATGCGGAGCACTCATCTCAGCTAACTCGCAAACTCGGCCCTGGAATGTCAGCAGAGTTTCGCGATTGGCACATTGAATATCTGAAAACGGAGTGGCGTGTAGATAAAAACTTCACGGCAGAGCAAGCACAGCTGCGTTTTACTGATGCTGAAGGTCGAGCGTTTGAGCTCAAACCTGAGCGCCGCCATTATCACGTCCGAGTCATGAACATGAGCGAGCCTGCGATTCACACAACTTGGCTTGGAGATTATTATGTGACACTTGCTGCCAAGGTCGATGGGCACAGCTATGCAGTTAAAATTCAGCACAAAGCATACATTTGGTGGATCTGGGGTGGTGGATTATTAGCGACATTTGCTGCATTTTTGCCTCTTATCACCAAATTTCGCCGAAGATAGTGAGAACAAAATATGGCGTCGTCCAAAAAGTCTAAATTCATCGTCCTTTGCGTCTCGCTGGTAGTGTTTATCCTAATCCTCGGAGCGGCACTGAGTGAAGACACCCAGAACTCAGGCAGTCACGTTGTTCGAGCATTTCCAGTGCATGAGGTTAAGCTACTGGCTGGGAATGAACGGATTCAGACAAAAGCGTTGTTCCAGTCGGAGTATCAACTGGTTAATGTCTGGGCATCGTGGTGCAGTATTTGCCGCGCGGAACATGAGTTTCTTAATCAATTGAGTGAGCAAGGCATTGCTGTGATCGGGCTTAACTACAGAGACCAAGCAAAGGCAGCAAACCAGTATCTGGCTCAATTGGGTGACCCTTATCAAACGGTGATCTACGATCCTCAAGGGGAGTTATCTATCGATCTGGGTGTGGTTGGCACCCCCGAGACATATCTTATCAATCAGGCCGGGGAAATTGTGTATAAACACTCGGGGCTGCTCAACCCTAATATCTGGCAGAAGCAATTTGCCCGCTTCTTTACCGAGGAGAAGAGTTGATGAGAGCGCTTTATTGCCTGATCCTGTTGCTGTTTGTTCAGAGCAGTTATGCGGCTGATGAAGAGCTATTTGTTGCGATTTCAGAACAGCAAATATCCCAAGTTGAGCTGTTTGAGTTTACCTCTCCAGAGTTACACGAAAAAGCGCTACGTTTGGCTAAGTCCCTGCGTTGTCCGCAGTGTCAAAATCAAAATCTGATCGAATCCAACTCTCCAATCGCAAAAGATTTGCGTCTGATTGTTTTCAGCAAGATCAATCAAGGACAGAGTGAGCAGGAAGTGAAGGAGTTCATGACGGCGCGTTACGGCGAATTTGTGTTATATCAGCCTGAGTTTACCGTCCACAATGCTCTGCTTTGGTTCGCGCCGATCTTATTACTTCTGATGTTTATTGCTTTATCAGTAAGGCGGGTGCGAGCGAACTCTAACAATATCGGATGAGTTTTATAGGTAATATCTGATAGAAAAATACCTCAATTGGTATAGAGTGGAGTTTAATTTCTCAACCGCAGTTACCTATCAGTGCGATACGCTTTAGAACAATACGATAAACATGGTTTTCTCAAAGCCCCCAAATGGCTTTGGCTTGGTTGGCTGTTTCTCGCCAAAGCGTGGGTGGTTTTTGTTGTCGCCGGTGCGAGCCGAGAAAGCGGCGCTAAGATCCTTAATATTGTCTACCCCGATCATTCAATGTTGTATCTGGGTTTGGCGATGGGACTGCCTAGCATCGCGTTAATGTGGATGATCAGTTTGCGCAGCCCAGAACGAAAATGGATAAGCCATTTAGTCAGTTGGGGTAAAACGATTACCATGCTGGCGATTGGCGGCCAGTTTGTTCAAACTCTTTATCATGTCTATCTAGAACATGGCGCTTTCCGCTGGGCGAATGCCGCCACCTTGCTATTTCTGCTGTGGTTTATGCTTTATATCTATAAGAGTCGCAGCGTACGCGATTGTTTTTCTGCGCCGCCATCCGATTGACGTAACGGGTGATGATCGCTATCAATACTCTTAAAACAGAACACAATACACTGAGCAAATATGTAAATGTGAGGACATAAAAATGACAATCCCTCAAAGTGCCATCCTTCCTGAAGCAGGACCTTTCGCTCAATACACGCTGCTTAAGGTGACACAGGAACATGCTGCCGTACTGGAACAGCTACAGGCTCTACCATCACTTGTTGAAGAACTTAATCAGCAACAGCCTGGAGCTGAACTGACTCTTTCCGTAGCGTTCAGCAAATCATTCTGGTCAAAGTGTGACGCCGCGATGCCAGATGAACTGATTGACTTCCCGCAGCTTGGAGAAGGCAGCACCATAGCGCCGAGTTCTGATGTGGATGTGCTTATCCATTGCCATTCGAATCGTCATGATTTGCACTTTTATCTGCTGCGCACATTCTTTGCCCAAGCGTCAGACAACGTGGTGGTGGTTGATGAAACCTATGGTTATCGCTATCTCGACTCTCGAGACATGACGGATTTTGTCGATGGGACAGAAAACCCGAAAGATAGTCAGCGCCATGAAGTAGCAATTATTCCTCAAGGAGAGTTGGCTGGTGGCAGTTACGTTATGGTGCAGCGTTTTGTTCATGACCTGCCTTCTTGGAATCGACTGAATGTGTCTGCTCAAGAAAAAGTCATCGGGCGGACTAAACCGGATTCGATTGAGTTAGATAATGTGCCAGCTGCGTCTCACGTTGGTCGTGTGGACATTAAAGAAGAAGGTAAAGGCCTGAAGATTGTTCGCCATAGCTTGCCTTATGGCAGTGTGTCGGGTGAGCATGGTCTGCTGTTTATTGCCTACTGCAATACGTTACACAATTTTAAAGCCATGCTGGAAAGTATGTATGGCGAAACCGACGGTAAAACAGACCAGTTATTGCGCTTTACTAAAGCCGTGACCGGAGCATACTTCTTTGCCCCGTCTGTAGAGATGCTAAACGAGTTAAAGCTTAAGTAAGTCAATGAAAGCAAACTAAAGCCTTTGGACTATACCGATTTTAAACCGAGCCAACGCGCTCGGTTTTTTTGTGCAAAAAGACTAAAGAAAATTTCCTCAGGCCGATATAACAGATAACCCTGTTGAGGAAACACTATCTATCGTTATGGCAATCACTGTTAATACCAACGTATCAGCAATGACGGCGCAGCGTTATCTTACGAATGCGACGGACATGCTGAACCAATCACTGGAGAGGTTATCTTCAGGGAATCGTATTAATAGTGCCAAAGACGATGCGGCAGGTTTGCAGATCTCGAATCGACTTGAGTCTCAGATGCGTGGTTTGGATGTCGCAATGCGCAATGCGAATGACGGCATATCCATCATGCAGACAGCCGAAGGCGCGATGAATGAGACGACCAACCTTCTTCAACGCATGCGTGATCTTTCATTACAATCGGCGAATGGTTCGAACAGTCGAGCAGAAAGAGATGCATTACAGGAAGAAATGGCGGCTTTGAATGATGAATTGAATAGAATTGCCGAAACCACCTCTTTTGGTGGTCGAAAATTGCTCAATGGTTCATTTGCCAGTTCTTCTTTCCAAATTGGTGGCAGTTCCGGTGAAGCGGTTCAGGTATCTCTGAAGAATATGCGCTCCGATAGTATAGAGATGGGCGGCTTCAGTTATATAGCCGCTGGAAAAGCGGACAATAACTGGCAGGTTTCTCAGGGCAGCCAGACGTTGGTGATGGAATACACTAATGCCGAGGGGCAGCAGGAATCGATTCAGATTGAGGCTAAGGCTGGTGATGACATCGAAGAGTTAGCCACTTATATCAACGGTCAAACGGATAAAGTCTCGGCCTCAGTAAATGAAGATGGGCAGCTGCAAGTCTTTATGGCAGGCAAAGAGACATCCGGTACTATTTCTTTTTCTGGCAGCCTTGCAGGTGAACTGCAAATGGGGCTAGCTGGTTATGAAGCGGTTGATAATCTGGACATTTCTAAAGTTGGCGGCGCACAGCGAGCGGTATCTGTAATAGATACTGCGCTTAAGTATGTTGATGGTCATCGCGCTGAATTAGGGGCGATGCAAAATCGCTTTAATCACGCGATTAACAACCTAGGTAATATCAACGAAAACTTGGCCGCGTCGAATAGCCGTATAAAAGACACCGACTATGCCAAAGAAACCACCCAAATGCTTAAGCAACAGATTTTACAGCAAGTTAGCACATCAATCCTGGCACAGGCTAAACAACAGCCAAATCTAGCCCTTACCTTATTGGGTTAATTATCAAAAAAAGAAAATGTTATCGACTGAGTGAATTAAAGCTTTAGCGAAAAATTGCGTTTTTTTAAGTTTTTTCGTATTTGGTCAACTTTCCCTCTCCAAAAGCATTTTTTTCAAAAAAAACTTAAAAAAATACTCAAGGTTCTCGAAATTGAGCCGTTAATAAAAGTAACTTTGAGAGAACTACTTTGGTTTTCCGAGACGTCGGAAACCGGTTACATCGGAAAATCAAACGGAGAAATCACCATGGCAGTGAATGTAAACACTAACGTAGCAGCAATGACAGCACAGCGTTACCTAAATGGCGCTAACAATGCACAACAAACTTCAATGGAACGTCTATCTTCTGGCTTCAAGATTAATAGCGCTAAAGATGACGCAGCAGGTCTACAGATCTCTAACCGTTTGAATGTGCAAAGCCGCGGTCTAGATGTTGCAGTACGTAACGCGAATGACGGTATTTCTATCGCGCAGACTGCTGAAGGTGCGATGAATGAAACGACTAACATCCTGCAACGTATGCGTGACCTTTCGCTACAATCTGCGAACGGCTCTAACTCTAAATCAGAGCGTGTTGCGATTCAGGAAGAAGTTACAGCACTAAATGACGAACTTAACCGTATCGCAGAGACAACCTCTTTTGGTGGTAATAAACTACTGAACGGTACTTACGCGACGAAATCTTTCCAAATTGGTGCAGACAACGGTGAAGCCGTGATGTTGACTTTGAACGACATGCGTTCAGACAACGTTGGCATGGGCGGTACAAGCTACCAAGCAGCAAATGGTAAAGATAAAGATTGGACAGTACAGGCCGGTGCAAACGACTTGGCTATCACACTGACCGATACTGACGGCCAACAGCAAACTATTAGTATCAATGCAAAAGAAGGCGATGATATTGAAGAGCTAGCGACATACATCAATGGTCAGACTGACATGGTAAAAGCGTCTGTCGACCAAGATGGTCAACTACAGGTATTCGCTGGCACTGATAAAGTTGAAGGCGCAGTAAGCTTTGGTGGTGGTCTTGCTGGTGAACTGAGTATGGGTCAAGGTCAAGCAGTTACTGTTGATACTATTGATGTAACATCTGTGGGTGGTGCTCAGGAATCTGTAGCAATTATTGACTCGGCACTGAAATATGTAGATAGCCACCGTGCTGAGCTGGGTGCATTCCAGAACCGATTCAACCATGCGATTAGCAACTTAGATAACATCAACGAGAATGTGAATGCGTCTAAGAGCCGAATCAAAGATACGGACTTTGCTAAAGAAACAACGGCACTGACTAAGTCGCAAATTCTTTCTCAGGCTTCAAGCTCAATTCTTGCTCAGGCAAAACAAACGCCAAACTCAGCTCTGAATCTTCTAGGCTAAGTTTAAAACCTTCGAAAAAAATCCAGCTTCGGCTGGATTTTTTTTGTTTTTATAATTCTTTGATTTAAAAAGAATTTGTGGCTTATTGACTCCAATCACAGAAATTTCTTTAAAATTTTTTCTAAAGGATATATTTCATCCGCCGTTAAAAGACTGAGAGAAATGAGATGCACCAAAGTGAGGTGAGAGACGCTGAGGTGCATCACCCTTAATGCCTAAGGAGATCAATATGGCAATTAACGTAAACACCAATGTGTCTGCGATGACTGCTCAGCGATACCTTAATGGTGCTGCTGACGGCATGCAGAGATCGATGGAGCGTCTATCGTCGGGTTACAAAATAAACAGTGCTCGTGATGACGCTGCAGGCCTTCAAATTTCCAACCGTTTAACATCGCAAAGTCGTGGTTTAGACATGGCGGTGAAAAACGCAAACGATGGTATCTCCATTGCACAGACTGCTGAAGGTGCAATGAATGAGACGACCAACATCCTTCAACGTATGCGTGACTTGTCACTGCAATCGTCAAATGGTTCGAACTCCCGTTCAGAGCGTATTGCGATTCAGGAAGAGGTTACAGCTCTTAACGATGAATTAAATCGTATCGCAGAGACTACCTCGTTTGGTGGTAACAAACTCCTCAATGGTACGTTTGGTAGCCAATCATTCCAGATCGGTGCGAGTTCAGGTGAGGCAGTAATGCTCACTATGGGCAATATGCGCTCAGATACATCAGGAATGGGTGGTAAAGCCTATATTGCGCAACAAGGTAAAGATACTGACTGGGCCGTCTCTCAGGGTTCAACAGACCTTACTCTGGACTATACTGATGTACATGGGGAAGCTAAACAGTTAACCATAAATGCTAAGGTTGGTGACGACATCGAGCAGCTTGCGACTTATATCAATGGTCAGAGTGAAGACGTGAAAGCGTCGGTCGGTGAAGAAGGAAAGCTACAGTTGTTCGCTGCGAATAACAAAGTAGCGTCGGACGTAACAATTGGTGGTGCGTTGGGCGGTGATATTGGTTTTGGTGCCGCTGAGAACAAAACGGTGTCCGACGTTGATGTTTCTACCGTAGCAGGGTCTCAGATGGCAGTTTCTGTTATCGATGGTGCTCTGAAAACGGTTGACAGTCAGCGCGCGGAACTGGGTGCATTCCAGAACCGTTTTAGCCATGCGATCAGCAACTTGGATAACATCAACGAGAATGTTAACGCGTCTCGTAGCCGTATCCGAGATACTGACTATGCGAAAGAAACGACTCAGATGACTAAGTCGCAGATTTTGCAGCAGGCAAGTACCTCTGTACTGGCGCAGGCAAAACAATCACCATCGGCAGCTCTTAGCTTATTAGGTTAATCGATAGGTTCGAACGAGCTTATTGGTAGGTAACGTGATTACCAACCTATAAGGTGGAAGGGAGATTGTTATGGAAATACCATCCTACACATCGAACGTCCAGCCTTACGGCTCAGAAAGTGGCACTAAAATTGCTTCAAAATATGATGGTGCACAGCAAGTTTCCTCGCGGAAAGAACAGGTTTCTACAGCCGAAGTGAGAGAGCAAGCTGCTGAAGCTGTTAATCAAGCGATAGAAGCGTCTCAACAACGTGAAAAGCTTAACAGGGAAGAGCGGCAACGTATGGTACAGCAAATGAACGAGTTCATTGCGTCCATCAACACTGGCCTATCTTTTCGGGTCGATGAAGAGTCGGGAAGAGATGTAGTTACCATTTATGAAGCGGATACTGGCGATATAATTCGTCAGATACCCGATGAGGAAATGTTAGAAATACTGCGACGCCTGAGGGATCAAACAGCCCGGTATTCATCGGGGTTGTTGAACCAGACGGTATGATCGTATTTTGAGGTGATTGAATGAGCTTTGGCCCTGTAGGGATGAATTCTGGCATGGATATCAATGCCATGGTCAGCAAAATTGTTGATTCGGAGCGCGTACCTAAGCAGCAACGAATCGACAATGAGCGTGGCAAAATTGATTCCAGTATCAGTGCCTACGGTCGGCTCAGAGAGTCGTTGGATACGATGAAAAACTTGATGGCGAGCTTTCGTCAAGAGAAAGCTTTCGCCGCAAGAAAAGTAGAATCTACGGATGACACCGTTGTATCCGCGACGGCAACCACTGAAGCTATCGCTGGTAGATATGCTATCGATGTGTTGCAGCTTGCCCAGAGTCATAAAATTGCGTCTGATGTATTACCGGAAGATGCGAAATTTGGCCCGGGTAAGCTGCAGATTTCTCTCGGTGAAAAAAAGTTCACCGTTGAGGTTCAGGAAAATTCTAAGCTGGTTGATATCGTTCGTGGTATCAATGGCAGCAAAACCAACCCCGGTGTTCGTGCATCAGTCATCAATGATGTCGAAGGCCCACGTCTTATCGTTGCTTCAAGTAATTCAGGTGAACAAAACGCACTTAAACTGAGTGTGGAATCGGCACCAGATAATCTTCTTAAAAGACTCGAATACAAAACGCTTGAACAACGCGTTAAAGACCTTGAGCAAGCTCGTGCGGCTGCGCAAGATCTACTGAAACCACTCACTGCTGAAGAACAAGCCGTTGCCGATCGCATTGCTGAGCAAAATATCGAGGCGGCAAAGGTTGTCGATCAGGAGATTGCCGATACGTCCAAACAAGCGGCAATTGCTGCCGATGCCAATGCGGCAAAGGATGCAAGTGCCGGTAACGAGCTATCAGATGCAGCAGCTGCAGCCGCGGCTGCAGCTGGTGCCGAAGCTAATAAGTACTTAAAGCCAGAAGAGCGCATTCCTGGCTGGACCGCGACCGCGTCCGGTACACTGCTTGACTCGTATTGGGAGCCAGAGCCTCAGTTAGATGCTAAAGCGCTGGAAAAAGCCCCCGATGTTCCCGGTTGGAGTGTCACGGCTTCGGGTACTCTGACGGACTCCTATGTAACACCAAAAGAAGCGCAGGCCGCGTTAGATGCGAAACAAGCTGCGTTGGAAGATAAGCTAGCTCAGGAAAAAGCATCACTTCAAGCGCGTGTTTTGGCGGGCGAACTGACTCCTGAGCAAGCCAAAGAGCTTGAACGTGCCAAACTGCCGAAAGAAGAAAGAGAATATCTGGAACGAATTGATCAGGCCCAAGCTGACCTGAAATCGGCGCAGGAGTCATTTGACGCTTATCGCGGTATGAGCCAAGTACAAGCGGCACAGGATTCGAAAGTGCTGCTTGATGGTGTGGCTCAGCTTTCCAGTGATAACAACATTATTGAAGATGCCATTGAAGGTGTAGACCTAACCTTAAAAGGCCGTTCTGAGCGTGGCAAAACACCGTCAGAGATTGATATCGAATATGACCGTCAGGGCGTACGAGACGATATTGAGCAGTTCGTTTCGGCATACAACCAGTTCTATCAGGTCTCTCAAGAACTTTCCGGTGTGGATCCACGAACTGGAGCCGCAGGCCCACTGGCGGGTGACAGTGTGGTTCGCAGTGCAGACTCAAGACTGAAGTCGGTGTTTTCATCACGAGTTGAACCTGCTCCGGAAGATCTGAAAACATTGACTGAGTTCGGCATTACAACGACACGTCAAGGTACACTGGAAATCAACTACGACATGTTGGATCGCCAGCTCAATAACAACTTCAACAAGTTGGAAGATTTCTTTGGCGGCAACCAAGGGTTTGCGAAAAAAGTTGAAGATGCGATTCAAGGTATCACTGGTGTCACCGGCTCAATTCGTACTCGTGAGCGGAGCATGGTGGAACAAAATTACCGCCTTGATGATGATCAGGCATCTCTGGATCGTCGTATGGATAGCTTAGAGAAACGTACACACGCCAAATTTACGGCGATGCAGGACGCGACGAGCAAGATGCAGTCTCAGCTAGCAGGTATGATGAATGCACTTGGCGGATGATTTTTTGGCACAGATCTCATTTCTTGGTGATCTTGATCACGGTATTGCTAGTAATCTTTCAGCGGATGACATTAATACTGAAGAAATCGTTCAGTTGGTCGATAAAAGGGAACAGTTATTGCTAACCTTGATCAGTACCATTAATGAGCACCAAGAGTTAGCGCAGTTACCAGAATGGCAGAGTGCCATTGAGCGCACTCAGTTGACTGTTGAGTTGATGCAGAAGAAAACCGCTGAGCTTGGCAGTAGTTTGCAAAAGTACCGCTACGGCAATAAATCGGTGCAGCAGTACAAGAAATTTATATAAAGAGGATTGTTATGCGTGGTTCATTACAGGCTTACAAGAAGGTATCGGTAGATAGCCAGCTCAGTGCTGCCTCCCCGCATAAAATTGTTCAAATGCTGATGGCGGGTGCTATCGAGCGCTTGATTCAGGGTAAAGCGGCAATGGAGCAGGGCAATATTCCTGTTAAGGGTGAGAGACTGGGTAAAGCTCTAGACATCATCATTAGCTTACGCAGCTGCCTATCGATGGACGATGGCGGTGACATTGCCCAGAACCTGGATCAGTTGTACGAGTTTATGATTACCCAAATTACTGAGGCAAATCACAAGAATGATCCTCAACCTATCGATGACGTGATTGATATTATTCGCGAGATTAAATCAGCATGGGAGCAAATCCCACCTGAATACCACAATCTGACTGCGACTGATGTAGGAATTTAAGATATAAGTTTAATTTATACTGTTGTATTGAAATATCTTGCATAAAAAGCTTTTGGGCAAACGTCACATCGCCTAATTGCTTGGTTGCCTTTATTTTTTTATCAAATAGAATAGAAGCCACTTAGTAGCCTAGTGGCTTATTTTGTTGCTGAAGTTTATAAATTGTCTATCACTAATCCTGTTCTATAGTTAGGTTAGTTGTTAGAAACAGAAATAACAGCCACAACGTTTCAAGATAAAGGCAATAATTCTCACCTATGCAAGGTTTAGCAAAGCTGCTCGTAATTGAAGATGATGCTCAAGCACGCATCAATCTGAGTAATATATTAGAATTTGTCGGAGAACAATGTGAGGCGATCAGTTCCGCACAACTGAGCGACGTTAACTGGTCGGATGTTTGGGCTGGCTGCATTGTGGGTTCGCTTCAGGGCCATAACTTCTCTACTCAGTTGAGTACTCAACTCTCCCAAGCTAACCATATTCCTTTACTTATCGCGGGAACGCATTCTTATCCAGTCGAAGAAATGACCAATTATGTTGGTGAACTGGAATATCCTTTAAATTATCCTCAGTTAAGTGAAGCGCTTCGTCATTGCAAAGACTTCCTTGGTCGCAAAGGCGTCAACGTTGTTTCTTCTTCGCGAAAAAACACCCTGTTCCGCAGCCTAGTTGGGCAAAGTATCGGTATTAAAGAAGTTCGCCATCTGATTGAACAAGTCTCCGCTACCGAAGCGAATGTTCTTATTCTTGGTGAGTCGGGAACAGGCAAAGAAGTCGTTGCACGTAACATTCATTACCATTCCGCACGTCGAAATGGTCCATTTGTACCAATCAACTGTGGTGCTATTCCTCCTGACCTTCTCGAAAGCGAATTGTTTGGCCACGAAAAAGGGGCCTTTACTGGGGCGATAACGTCTCGTAAAGGGCGATTTGAACTGGCAGAAGGCGGTACATTATTCCTTGATGAGATCGGTGATATGCCGATGCCAATGCAAGTTAAATTGCTGCGTGTGTTACAAGAACGCTGTTTTGAGCGCGTAGGCGGTAACACCACTATTCGTGTTAATGTTCGCGTGATTGCGGCGACTCACCGTAATTTGGAAACCATGATTGATGATGAGTCTTTCCGTGAAGACTTATACTACCGTCTCAATGTGTTCCCAATCGAAATGCCAGCACTGCGTGACCGAATTGAAGATACGCCATTGCTGTTGCAAGAGTTGATGACGCGAATGGAAGCGGAAGGTGCTCAGCCAATCTGCTTTACGCCACGGGCTATCAACTCACTGATGGAGCACAACTGGCCGGGCAATGTTCGCGAGTTGGCAAACCTTGTTGAAAGGATGATCATTCTTTACCCAAACAGCTTAGTGGATGTGAACCATCTGCCAACTAAGTATCGTTACAGCGATATCCCTGAGTTTCAGCCAGAGCACAATGTGTTTGCTTCTGTTGAAGAGCAGGAGCGTGACGTGCTGCAGGACATTTTTGCCGAAGATTTCAGTCTTGATGAGACCGATGGCTTGCATGAAAACTCCAATGCACCCCAAGAATTACCGCCTGAGGGCGTTAACCTTAAAGAGATGTTAGCTGAGTTGGAAGTCAATATGATAAATCAAGCATTAGAGGCTCAAGGTGGCGTGGTTGCTCGTGCCGCTGACATGCTTGGAATGCGACGGACCACTCTGGTTGAGAAGATGCGAAAATACAATGTGCAGCGATAAATTGGGTATTTTCGACGCTGTCAAAATATCGACTTCATATTAAGCACTTGAAAAATATATAAAATAGCCTGGCGTGCTTCTTGCATTTCAGGCTATTGTAGTTTTTAAGGCAGAAATACGACATGCAAGCAGCTCAGGCGATCATGAATCAGCAACCACTCGGAACACTCGAAGAACAAGTTGAACGATATAAGCAGGTATTGGACGTTATGCCAGCAGGTGTAATTCTGCTCGATACTCAAGGTGTTGTGCATGAAGCGAATCCAGAAGCACAGCGTTTGTTAGAGATGCCGCTTATTGGGCAGAAATGGTTTGAAGTGATTCAGCAAGCATTTGCCCCACGAGAAGATGATGGTCATGAAATCTCTCTTCGCAACGGCCGCAAAGTACGCTTGGCGATTTCAGCGTCTACAACAGGTCAGCTGATTCTGATTACCGACCTGACAGAGACGCGTTTACTGCAATCTCGTATCAGTGACCTACAGCGTTTATCCTCGTTAGGGCGTATGGTTGCGTCGTTGGCGCACCAGGTCCGAACGCCTCTATCCAGTGCGATGCTTTATGCGTCAAATCTGGCGGCTCCGAACCTACCGCCAGCAACGAAAGATCGATTTCAGAATAAATTGATGGATCGCCTGCATGACTTGGAAAAGCAAGTCAATGATATGTTGTTGTTCGCTAAAGGGGGCGACAACAAGGTGGTGAAGCCATTTACGATTGCTGAATTGGTGAGTGAGTTTTCTCCTATGGTGGAAGCAGCGCTGAAAAACAATCAGATTGATTATCACCTTGAAGTTGAGCGGAAAGAAACGCAACTGTTAGGCAATGCGAACGCGGTGGCGTCAGCGCTGAGCAACTTGGTGATGAACGCAATTCAAATTGCGGGTAAACAATCACAAGTCGATGTCTTTTTCCGCCCGGTAAACAATGAGCTGAAGATTTCCGTTCAAGACAGCGGGCCGGGCGTTCCAAAAGAACTACAAAACCAAATTATGGAACCTTTCTTTACGACACGATCACAGGGAACAGGGCTTGGATTAGCTGTTGTCCAGATGGTATGTCGTGCTCATGATGGAAGGTTAGAATTGATTTCCGAGGAAGGTGATGGTGCTTGTTTCACCATCTGTATTCCTCTTGATCGTGCTCCGCAAACTAACCACGATGTAATGACTGGAGAAGGATAATGGCACAAAGCAAAGTACTAATCGTAGAAGATGATGAAGGTCTGCGCGAAGCCTTAGTCGATACCTTGGCGCTAGCCGGATATGAGTGGTTGGAAGCGGACAGCGCGGAAGATGCGTTAATCAAACTTAAAGCTCATTCAGTCGATATCGTTGTTTCTGATGTACAGATGGCAGGTATGGGTGGCCTCGCTCTACTGCGTAACATCAAACAACATTGGCCCAATCTACCGGTATTGTTAATGACGGCTTACGCTAACATTGAAGATGCTGTCTCTGCCATGAAAGATGGTGCGATTGACTACATGGCTAAACCGTTTGCGCCGGAAGTTTTATTGAATATGGTCAGTCGTTATGCTCCGGTTAAATCCGATGATAACGGTGATGCAGTGGTAGCGGATGAGAAGAGCCTCAAGTTGCTTGCTATGGCTGATAAAGTAGCAAAAACCGATGCTAGCGTTATGGTGCTTGGCCCAAGTGGTTCGGGCAAAGAGGTAATGTCTCGTTACATCCATAATGCTTCGAACCGCAAAGATGGGCCTTTTGTTGCGATTAACTGTGCCGCGATTCCTGACAACATGCTGGAAGCGACATTGTTTGGCTACGAAAAAGGCGCCTTTACCGGTGCGGTTCAAGCTTGTCCTGGTAAATTTGAGCAGGCTCAGGGCGGGACAATTCTTCTTGATGAAATCAGTGAGATGGACCTGAACCTTCAAGCTAAGCTGCTTCGTGTTCTGCAAGAGCGTGAAGTCGAGCGATTGGGTAGTCGAAAGAGCATCAAGTTGGATGTTCGTGTATTAGCTACCAGTAACCGTGACTTAAAGCTCTATGTTCAGGAAGGTAACTTCCGTGAAGATTTGTACTATCGCTTGAATGTTTTCCCGCTAGCGTGGCCAGCACTTTGTGACCGTAAAGGTGATATAGAACCTCTAGCCAATCATTTGATTGAACGTCACTGTAAAAAGTTGGGCCTACCTGTACCGACATTATCTGCCAGTGCAATGAATAAGTTGCTGGCTTACTCATGGCCGGGGAATGTTCGTGAGTTAGACAACGTCGTGCAACGTGCATTAATCCTCAGTGAGAACGGTAATGTGTCGAGTGACCATATTTTGCTGGAAGGATTAGATTGGCAGGATGCGGGCAGTTTGCAACAGGTCGTTGAAACCGGAGAAATTACAGCTCCTAACATTAAACCAATTGCGGAACCAGATAACGCATTTGCGACCAGTGCTGGTTTAGGCGGTGAACTTCGTGAACAGGAATACGCCATTATTCTTGAGACTTTAACCGAGTGTAACGGTCGTCGTAAGGAGATGGCTGAAAAATTAGGTATCAGCCCACGTACATTGCGCTACAAGTTAGCAAAAATGCGTGATGCGGGGATTGATATTCCAAACTAACGTGCTATTTTCGACGCTAAAATTGATATGGCATGTAGATTGCAGCGTCATATTTACAACAAGAATTGTAGTCAAAGAGTTGACGTCCGAGGTATTCAATGAAAATTGATGGTTTTCAAGGCGAAATGCAAGCAATGATGTTCGAAGCAACGAACACAAAACCTGCCGCGACTGGTCATACAGTCGGTGCTGATTTTGGCGATTTGCTCAACAATGCCATCAACAACGTTAATGGGCTGTCAAAAACCTCTAGTAACTTGCAAATGCGATTTGATCGTGGTGATGAAAATGTGTCGTTGTCTGATGTCATGATTGCCCGAAACAAGTCGAGTGTTGCATTTGAGGCAACGATTCAAGTACGTAATAAGCTCGTCGAAGCGTACAAAGAATTGATGAACATGCCAGTTTAAGTGATAGGTACAGTCTGTGGCAGAACAAAATCAATCAACGGATCTTGCGGTTTCGGATGGTGGTCCTGACACCGCAATGGTAGCAACATCAGATATGGATACTGATGTTCAAAATCCGGACTTGGATGAACAAAGCACATCCAAATTTGACATGGCAGTCGGTGATTTAGATCTCCTACGTCAGGTTGTCCTCGTTCTCTCCATTTCGATTTGTGTCGCACTGATTGTGATGCTGTTTTTCTGGGTACGTGAACCTGAAATGCGACCTCTTGGTGCCTATGACACCGAAGAGCTTATTCCTGTCTTAGATTATCTCGATCAAGAAAAAGTAGAGTACAAACTGGACGGTAACACAATCTCTGTACCCGCCAGTGACTACAACTCGCTCAAACTGAATATGGTTCGTGCTGGCTTAAACAATGAAAGACAAGCCGGTGATGAAATCTTAATGCAAGATATGGGCTTCGGCGTATCTCAGCGTTTAGAGCAAGAGCGCCTCAAACTGAGCCGTGAGCGCCAGTTGGCCAAAGCTATCGAAGAGATGAAACAAGTGCGCAAAGCTCGCGTACTGCTGGCATTACCGAAGCAAAGTGTCTTTGTCCGTCATAATCAAGAAGCGTCTGCTTCTGTTTTCCTTACTCTCCGTACCGGTACGTCACTTAAGCAAGAAGAAGTTGACTCTGTCGTTGACATGGTTGCCAGCGCTGTGCCGGGGATGAAACCGACCCGAATTACTGTGACAGACCAACACGGTCGACTACTTAGTTCTGGCTCGCAAGACGCAGCGTCAGCCGCGCGTCGTAAAGAGCATGAGTTAGAGCGTAAGCAGGAACAAGCCCTGCGAGACAAAATTGACTCAGTGCTTATCCCTATTCTTGGTTTTGGTAACTATACCGCTCAGGTTGATATTCAACTCGATTTCAGCGCGATAGAGCAAACCCGTAAAAGTTTTGACCCTAATACCCCATCGACACGAAGTGAATACACTTTGGAAGACTATAATAATGGTAATGTCGTTGCTGGTGTACCGGGTGCGTTGAGTAACCAGCCTCCTGCTGACGCTTCTATCCCTCAGGATGTGGCACAGATGAAAGATGGTTCTTTGATGGGGCAGGGCTCAGTGCATAAAGAAGCGACGCGTAACTTCGAACTGGATACCACCATCAGTCATGAACGTCGCCAGTCCGGAATAGTCAACCGTCAAACAGTGGCGGTCGCGATCAAGAATCGTGCGTCGGTCAATCCGGATACTGGTGAAACGACTTATCAACCACTGTCGGATGCAGAGTTGCAGTCGATCCGTCAGGTATTGATTGGTGCCGTTGGTTTCAGTGAAAGCCGCGGTGATTTATTGAATGTACTGAGTATGCAGTTTGCTGAGCCAGAAGTTGAAGTGCTTACTGATGTGCCGATTTGGGAGCATCCGAATTTCAACGACTGGGTTCGTTGGTTTGCAAGTGCATTGGTTATTATCGTTGTCGTATTGGTTCTGGTTCGCCCAGCGATGAAGAAACTGCTCAACCCAGCTTCGGATGACGATGATGATCAACTATACGGACCAGATGGGTTGCCAATTGGTGCTGATGGTGAAACTAGCCTGATTGGTGGAGATATGGATGGCGGTGAGCTGTTTGAGTTTGGCTCAAGCATTGACTTGCCTAACCTCCATAAGGATGAAGATGTGCTGAAAGCAGTTCGAGCGCTTGTTGCTAACGAACCTGAGCTAGCGGCACAAGTAGTGAAGAACTGGATGGAAGATGCCTAACGAAGTCGTACCTCAGGGAGAAGGCGGTGGTGAAGTTGTCGAGAACACCGTGGATATCGAAACGATACCGGGCGAAGAACGCGCGGCGATCCTTCTACTCAGTCTGAATGAAGAAGACGCTGCGGGAATCATTCGTCACTTAGAGCCGAAACAAGTACAACGCGTTGGTAGTGCTATGGCACGTGCTGCTGACCTAAGCCAGGAAAAAGTCGGTGCAGTACACCGTGCTTTTCTGGAAGATATTCAGAAATACACCAATATCGGTATGGGCAGTGAAGACTTTATGCGTAACGCACTGGTTGCGGCCCTTGGTGAAGATAAAGCTAACAACCTTGTTGATCAAATTTTGCTGGGTACTGGTTCGAAAGGTCTCGATTCACTCAAGTGGATGGACCCTCGTCAGGTTGCCAGCATTATTATCAACGAGCACCCTCAGATTCAAACCATTGTTTTGTCCTACCTCGAACCGGATCAATCTGCAGAAATCTTATCTCAGTTTGCCGAACGTGACCGTCTCGATTTGATGATGCGAATTGCGAACTTAGAAGAAGTACAACCATCGGCACTGGCTGAGTTGAATGAAATCATGGAGAAACAGTTCGCAGGTCAAGCAGGTGCGCAAGCAGCCAAAATTGGCGGCCTGAAGGCAGCAGCAGAAATCATGAACTACATGGACAACAATGTCGAAGGTATCCTGATGGAGCAGATTCGCGATCAGGACGAAGACATGGCAACGCAGATTCAGGATCTTATGTTTGTCTTCGAAAACCTTATCGAAGTCGACGACCAAGGTATTCAGAAGTTGCTGCGTGATGTCCCACAGGATGCATTGCAGCGTGCACTTAAAGGTGCCGACGATGCTCTTCGTGAGAAGATCTTCAAGAACATGTCTAAGCGTGCCGCTGAGATGATGCGTGATGACCTTGAAGCAATGCCGCCAATCAAAGTGTCGGATGTTGAAGCCGCACAGAAAGAAGTATTGGCAGTGGCTCGTCGTATGGCTGATTCTGGTGAGATTATGCTGGGCGGCGGTGCCGACGAATTCTTGTAAAGTAAAGGGTTAAGGTTTCTATGTCTGGGGAAAGAAAGCGTGGTTTTTTGCGCTTAGATAATGATGAACAAATTCAGAAGCCTGAGCGTTGGGGGATGCCGGACTATACGTCTGACACTCACAAGCACGCAAAAGAAACGGCGATGAATTACGACCCAGGCTGGATGCCGACCTTGTCTGAGCCTGAAGAAGAAGCCCCCAAAGAACTGACTGAAGAAGAAATCGAGCTCATCAAGCAGCAGGCTTATCAGGATGGTCTGCATCAAGGTCAAGAAGCTGGTTTTAAACAAGGTTACGATAAAGGCAAAGAGCAAGGCCAACAAGAAGGTCATCAAGAAGGGCTGGAATCAGGTAAAGCAGAAGGCATCGAAGCAGGGCAAGAATTTATTCAGCAGCAAGTCCAGACATTTGTTGGACTGGCGAATCAGTTTGCCCAACCTCTTGAGTTGATGAACGCTCAGGTTGAAAAGCAACTAGTCGATATGGTGCTGACTTTGGTTAAAGAAGTCGTCCATGTCGAAGTTCAGACCAACCCTCAGGTTGTTTTGGATACCATCAAACAATCCGTTGAATCTCTGCCAGTATCAGGCCATTCCATTACGCTCAAACTTCATCCAGAAGATGTTGAAATCATTCGCACTGCTTATGGCGTAGAGGAATTGGAATTTCGTAACTGGACACTGATGTCAGAGCCTGCACTGAATCGCGGAGATGTGCAGATCGAAGCGGGTGAATCGAGTGTTAACTATCGCCTTGAAGACAGAATACGTAATGTGTTGCAAAGCTTTTGTGGGGTAAATCGCCACCAAGGTGGTGAGTAATGTTAGCACTGGCTGAACGCCTATCTCAGTACCAAACTCAAGGGTTAACTTGTCGCCCTGTTGCTTCAGGGAAGTTGGTTAGAGTTGTTGGATTAACTCTTGAAGCCACCGGATGCCGCGCTCCTATCGGCAGTCTCTGCAAAGTTGAAACCATGCATGGTGAGATGGAAGCAGAGGTGGTTGGTTTCTCTGGTGATAATCTCTACTTGATGCCCAGTGAGCAAATCACGGGTGTTTTACCTGGCGCTAAAGTTACGCCTTTGACGAGTGAAGCTGGTTTGCCTGTAGGCATGGAGCTACTTGGGCGCGTTATTGATGGCGTTGGTAATCCGTTAGACGGTCTTGGCCCTTTGTATACTGAGAAGCGAGCAGCCTTCAACGCCGATCCTATTAACCCTCTTGCGCGTAAACCTATTTCCGAGCCTCTCGATGTTGGTATCAAAGCCATCAACGGACTTTTGACGGTTGGTAAAGGTCAGCGTATTGGTCTGTTTGCTGGCTCAGGTGTGGGTAAGTCGGTCACGTTGGGTATGATGACTCGAGGAACGACCGCTCAAGTGGTGGTTGTAGGCCTAATTGGTGAGCGTGGACGTGAAGTAAAAGAGTTCATTGAAGAAATCCTTGGAGTGGATGGGCGTCAACGATCAGTTGTTGTGGCAGCGCCTGCTGACTCTTCACCACTGATGCGCCTCAAAGGCTGTCAGACCGCACTGACTATCGCGGAGTATTTTCGTGACCAAGGGTTAGATGTACTGCTGCTGATGGACTCTTTGACTCGATTTGCGCAGGCTCAGCGTGAAATTGCCCTATCTGTAGGCGAGCCGCCTGCAACTAAAGGTTATCCACCTTCGGTATTTGCGAAACTACCAGCCTTGGTAGAGCGAGCGGGGAATGGCGGTCAGGAGCAGGGTTCTATCACGGCATTCTTTACCGTGTTGACGGAAGGGGATGATCTTCAAGACCCAATTGCAGATGCATCGCGAGCAATTCTGGACGGTCATATTGTGCTATCGCGTGAAATGGCTGATGCAGGCCATTATCCTGCCATTGATGTTGAGAAGTCAGTCAGTCGTGTCATGCCACAGATTACCTCTGAAGAGCAGATATTGATGTCCAAAGCGGTGCGTCAGGTGCTGTCTGTTTGTCGTAAAAATCAGGACTTGGTATCAATTGGCGCTTATAAGCCGGGATCTGACCCAGCAATCGACAGTGCGTTTACTTTAAAGCCTCGACTGGATGGTTACTTACAGCAGGCTATGAAAGAGACGGTTCCATACGACATGTGCGTCAATATGCTGCGTAATCTTCTCCAGGGAGATTCGTAATTTATGGACAATGCGCTGGATTTTCTATTAAGTCAGGCTCAGGAGCGAGAGAACCAAGCGGTACTTGCACTCAGTCAAGCGCGAGTTGAATTGGATGGTTATTATCAGCAACTAGAGCAGATAGAAAACTATCGTTTGGATTACTGTAATCAGCTGGTTGAACGAGGTAAGCAAGGGCTTACAGCCAGCCAATATTCTCATCTTAACCGCTTCCTCACGACATTAGATGAAACTCTGTCTAAGCAGAAACAGGCAGAAGAGCATTTCAAATCTCAAGTAGAAAGCTGTGAGCAAAATTGGCTGGAATGTCGCAAACAACGTCGCTCTTACGAATGGCTGATTGAGAAAAAGCAGACGGAGAAAGAACGCTTACAGAATATTCGTGAGCAAAAACAGATGGATGAGTTCTCTACCCTTCAATATTCTCGCCGTACTTCGAACTAATATCACGTTAATACCCTCTTCGCCTTTCTGATTGGCGCACTTCTTGCAAAATTTCCCGTTAAATAACGTGTTGCCGCTACTTGCTATTCGAATGATTGGCCGTGACTGTTCTCTCAATTATGCGTGAGTGATCTATTTATGAATGTGAATCTAACTCCGGTTTCCGATACGCCTAAAACATCGAGCTCCGCTTCTCCATCAGTTGAAGCAGGAGACGAAACACAGCAGTCCGAAGGCTTTTTTTCCAAACTGGCGGCTTTAATCAAGGGAGACTCTGGCGAGAAAAAAGTGTCAGAGTCAGACTCTGCAAAAGCTGAGCAAGCGAGTGATGGCGAAGAAAGCACTAAAGCACTTCTAGAACAAGAAGTTAGTGGTGACGAAGAAATCAGTATTGATGATGGTGAAGGCGCTGATTCTGGAAAAGTAGTAGCAGCAGATACAGACGGTGCTGTGGCTGATGAGCTGTTAAAATCTGACGATAGCAAGCAAAAGCAAAGTGCAGCGACTGACCTTGAATCTTCGGCAGAAGGTAAGGTCTCTGTTAAGGCTGATGGAGACGCAGAGAAGATAATCTCAGAAAATGAAGAATTGCTCGGGCGATTGAATGAAGCTAATAAAGCCCTGCAACCTAAAGACGGCAACGATTTGCCACAGAAATCTCAATTAGTGGCTGAGGGTGAAAAATCGGCTAATCCGCTTAAGGTAGAGAAAATTGGTGAGCAAGCGCTAAAGAGTGCGGCTAAATCCGATGTTGAGGCAGAAACCAATCTGAAGTCTAACACGATTAAAGACGGCGCTATACCTCTTGAACAAAACAAGCTAGCCTCTGAGTCTGTATCGCTAAAGCAGCAAGTGGGTGAAGAAGCTGTCGTCATTCCTGAAAACGCCAAGCGATTCATTGAGCAAGATGGCGGTCAAGAACCAGAGTTGGCATCAGCAGCAAGTAAAATTCAACCAGAGCATGTCGCTGTTGTAGGTGGTGTGGGGGCTGCTGCTGGTCTTACCCAATTAGTCGATAGTAAAGTGGAGATGACCAGCCCTGAGATTGAGCTTCTAAAACAAGAGCTTAAAGCTCAAGGCTTAACCGACAAAGAAATTGAGCAAGTCGTGGAAGCCGCGAAAGCTGAAGCTCAAGCACAATTAGCCGTGACAAAAGGGGCTGAAGTGGTTCAACCCTTGAAAGCGACAGCGGAAAAACCGGTTCAAGCTAAAGCAACTCAAGTTCTGCAAGCAGCTAGTGATGCGACTTCAAACAGTGTTGTTGAGCCTACCGTCGCAGCAGGAGCTGTTGCTGGAGCGGCGGCCATTCCATGGGCTGTTTCTTCAACAGAAACAGGGGTAGAGGAATTACAAATTCAGTCGGATGCCAAACCCAAGGCACAACAAGCCAATTTAGCTCAGTCTGTACAGCAGGCATTGCACAGCTCTTCAGCTACAACGATGAGCGCCGCTCAAAACAATCTTCAAGCGACTCAGCAGGCTTCGGCTATGCCATTACCTAATGAATTAGCGGCAAGTCAGCTTCAACAAGCGGTCGCTAATCCAGCTGTGAGTGAGCAAGCGATGCTAAAAGCGGTAATGGGGGCAAAAGCGGCGGGAACTTTGGGCAAATTAGCTGCAGCAGAAGGCAAGCAGGGGCAGGGCCATGAAGCGGGATTTGCACAACAGCTTTCTCAAGCAGCAGGACAACAAGGTTTGACGGTACAGAATCAGTTACGTGCCGAACAAGCTGCCGCGCAAGCACCAATGCAATTGAATCGTGAGATTGCAGGTGAGCAAGTTGCTGAACGTGTGCAAATGATGATGTCGAAAAACTTGAAAAATATCGATATTCGCCTTGACCCCCCAGAGCTAGGGCGTCTACAAATCCGTATGAATATGACTGGAGATGGGGCTACCGTGCACTTTACAGTCGCTAACCAGCAAGCGAGAGATGTCATCGAACAATCTATGCCGCGCTTGAGAGAAATGTTAGCTCAGCAAGGGGTCCAACTGGGGGACTCTTCAGTGCAACAGCAATCTTCTGGTCAGCAACAAAACCGCTATGCGGCTGGAAATGGTCAGGGAACTGGTCAAGGTGACGGCAATCAAGCCTTCTTAGGAGAAGAAAACCTTGAACCAGACGTCAATCTTGATTTGAATGTCGCAACAAAGCGTGATGGAATTAGTTATTACGCTTAAACTGTAGAAAAGTAAGAAAAATAGAGAAAGATCAGATATGGCAGACGAAGAATTAGAAGCAGAAGCACCCAAAGGTAAAAGCAAGCTGTTAATTATCATCATCGCTGTTGTCGTTTTGTTAGTCGGTGGCGGTGGTGCTGCGTTTTTCCTGATGGGATCAAGCGAACCAGAACAGATGGAAGAAGCTACTCAACAAGAAGTGGTTGTTTCTACTGACCCCGTCTCTTACGTCAATATTGCGCAGCCGTTTTTGTTCAACGTGACTGGCGACAAAAAAGATCGTTTAGTTCAGATAAAAGTGCAGTTAATGGTGCGTGGAACTGACAATGAAAACCTTGCACGTTATCACTCTCCACTAATTGAAAGCTCGCTACTTGGCACATTCGCATCAGCGACCGTTGATCAACTTCGCAGCGTCAATGGCCGTGTTGAGCTTCGTGATAAAGCGACAGAAGATATTAAAGCGAGTCTGACTCGTGCGGTAGGGCAACCCGTGATTGAGCGCGTGTTGTTTACCGACTTTGTAATACAGTAGGTGAAGAGTGACCGATCTATTAAGCCAAGACGAGATTGATGCGCTACTCCATGGTGTCGACGATGTTGATGAGGTAGAAGAAGAGAGTGGTGGTGCCGCGGCGGATCCCAGTGCGGTAGACTTTGACTTCTCCTCTCAAGACCGCATTGTTCGTGGTCGAATGCCGACACTGGAGTTGATCAATGAGCGTTTTGCGCGTCACATGCGTATCAGCTTGTTCAATATGCTGCGAAAAACCGCTGAAGTGTCGATAAATGGCGTACAAATGATGAAATTTGGTGAGTACCAAAACACTTTGTACGTACCCACCAGTTTGAACATGGTGCGCTTTAGGCCACTGAAAGGGACAGCACTGATCACCATGGAAGCACGGTTGGTGTTTATTTTGGTGGAAAACTTTTTCGGCGGTGACGGTCGTTTCCATGCACGTATCGAAGGTCGAGAATTTACGCCTACCGAGCGTCGAATTGTTCAACTGCTGCTTAAAATCGTTTTTGAAGACTACAAAGAGGCATGGTCGCCAGTGATGGGGGTCGAGTTTGAATACCTCGATTCTGAAGTGAACCCAAGCATGGCGAACATTGTCAGTCCGACGGAAGTGATTGTTGTCAGCTCTTTCCATATCGAAGTCGATGGTGGTGGTGGTGACTTCCACGTGGTGATGCCTTACTCCATGGTTGAACCTATTCGTGAGCTTCTGGATGCAGGTGTCCAGTCAGATAAAATGGAAACGGACGTTCGTTGGAGTACAGCGCTTCGCGAAGAAATTATGGATGTTCCGGTTAACTTCCGAGTTAACTTGCTGGAGCAAGACATCTCACTGAGAGACTTAATGGAGCTTCAACCGGGCGACATTATCCCAATCACTATGCCTGAAAACGCTACTATGTTTGTTGAAGAGCTGCCTACTTTCCGTGTGAAGATGGGACGTTCTGGTGAGCAACTTGCGGTTCAGGTGTCTGAGAAAATCAAGCGCCCGGATGTGGTGAAAACCGATATCGCCTTCCTGGGTAAAGACGTCATTTCTGAATTAGAAGAAGATGACGGTGAAATTGAAGATTAATACAAAAGTAAATAGGTAACAGATATGGAACCGAGCGACGATCAAAAACTGGCGGACGAATGGGCTGCGGCATTAGGCGAAGACCCTGATGCGCCAGAGGTAGATGTAGATGAGGTTATGGCCGCTCAACTTGATGAGTTGCAAGACACCGGGTCACCTATTTCAGAAGACGAACGCCGTAAACTCGATACAATTCTGGACATTCCGGTAACGATTTCTATGGAAGTCGGCCGTTCACAAATTAGTATCCGTAACTTATTGCAACTCAACCAGGGTTCAGTTGTAGAACTGGAACGCTTGGCTGGTGAGTCATTGGACGTTTTGGTTAATGGTACCTTGATTGCACACGGTGAAGTGGTTGTGGTCAACGACAAGTTTGGTATCCGTCTGACTGACGTAATAAGCCAGACTGAGCGAATTAAGAAGCTAAGGTAGGTTATGAGACAACAGTTAAAAGGAGCGTTACTGTGTGTCCTGACACTTCTCTCTCCTGCTGTTTGGGCTGAAACTGCGACAAGTAATCAGTTAGATTGGGCGACCACGTTTGGGTCGCTCTTGTTCGTTGTGGCGTTCATTCTCTTTTTGGCTTGGTTGCTGAAACGCATGCGTGTGCCAGCGATGATTAACCAAAGTGGGCTGAATATCGTGCGCCAGATTCCAGTCGGCACCCGTGAACGAATCATGATTGTGCAGGCAGGTGAAGAGCAGTTTTTAGTTGGAGTGACCGCACAGTCGATACAACTGATTTCCAAATTGGATACCCCTTTGACTCAGGAGGAGCTGAACAAATCTGCATTGGCGGGCAGTCCTTTTGCCACTCAATTGACTCAGCTATTGAAAAAGAATGATAAACACTAGTCGATTCGCTTCACTGATACTGACCCTATGCCTGAGCTTTTTTTCGGTAATTTCATTTGCTGAGGAAAGCATTGCAACGCCTATTCCTGACAATGCTGCTCCATCGCAATCGGTCACCGTGTCTGCCATGGAAAAAGAGCAGGGCGCGGCACGAACTATTTCAACTGGCAGCTTTACTGGTGGTGGGGGAGGCATTCCTGCGTTCACTATGACCACTAACCCAGATGGCAGTGAAGACTATTCGGTTAACTTACAGATTCTAGCGTTAATGACCATGTTGGGTTTCTTGCCCGCCATGGTTATTTTGATGACGTCTTTTACGCGTATTGTCGTGGTGATGTCGATTCTTCGTCAGGCGATGGGTCTGCAACAAACGCCATCCAATCAGGTCATCATAGGCATCGCGATTTTCCTGACCTTCTTCATCATGTCGCCAGTGTTGAACGAAATTAATGACAAGGCGATTCAGCCTTACATCAACGAACAAATTACGGCGCGCCAAGCCTTTGATGTTGCTCAGGTGCCGATGAAAGACTTTATGCTCAAGCAAACGCGAGTCAAAGATCTGGAAACCTTTGTTAATATTTCTGGCTCGGATGCAACAGCACCGGAAGATGTTTCAATGGCGGTATTGATCCCAGCATTTATCACGTCTGAATTGAAAACGGCTTTCCAGATTGGCTTTATGCTCTTCTTGCCATTCTTGATTATTGATTTGGTGGTTGCTTCGGTTTTGATGGCTATGGGTATGATGATGCTTTCTCCAATGATCGTTTCTCTACCGTTTAAACTGATGCTGTTTGTCCTTGTTGATGGCTGGAACCTGATTCTGTCGACTCTAGCCGGCAGCTTTGCCTTGTAGCGGGAGGAAAGCATGACGCCTGAAGTATTTGTCGAGTTATTCAGAGGTGCACTGTGGATGGTGCTTCTGATGGTGTGTGCCATTATCATTCCCAGCCTCCTTATTGGTTTGATTGTCGCGATTTTTCAGGCTGCCACCTCGATTAACGAACAGACGTTGAGCTTCTTACCTCGTTTGGTGGTGACTTTACTGGCATTGATGTTGTTCGCCCATTGGATGACACAGATGTTGATGGAGTACTTTTTCTCGATTGTTGAGCGCCTGCCTCAGGTTCTCTACTAAGGCGGTTGCACGTGGAGTACCCAACGAGCCTGATACTCGACTGGATAGCCAACTACTTCTGGCCCTATACCCGAATCGCTGCCATGTTGATGGTCATGTCGGTGACAGGGGCTCGTTTTGTTTCTACTCGTGTCAGACTCTACCTTGGTTTGGCAATCACATTTGCTGTGATGCCAGTTATTCCAGCTGTGCCCGACACCATAGAGTTGCTCTCTTTCCAAGGGTTCATGACCCTTTTAGAGCAGATCATCATTGGTGTCGCGATGGGCACCATCACTCAGTTCATGATTCAGACCTTCGTCATTCTCGGTCAGATCCTAGGTATGCAAGCGAGTTTGGGTTTTGCTTCTATGGTCGACCCTGCCAATGGCCAGAATACGCCATTGCTAGGTCAGCTTTTCATGTTCCTTGCTACGATGTTTTTCCTCGCGACCGATGGTCACTTGAAAATGATCATGCTGGTGGTGATGAGCTTCAAGTCGCTACCTATTGGTAGCGGGTCGTTGAACACTGTCGATTTTAGGGAATTAGCCCTTTGGCTAGGGATCATGTTTAAAGTCGCACTGAGTATGTCTTTGTCTGGGATTATTGCGCTGTTGACGATCAACTTATCGTTCGGCGTTATGACCCGTGCGGCACCACAGCTGAACATCTTCTCTTTGGGTTTTGCGTTTGCTCTGATCGTCGGTTTGTTACTCTGTTGGTACATTATCGCCGGGCTCTTCAGCCACTATGAGCTATTCTGGTTGCAAGGGGAGCAGCAAGTTTGCAGCTTCATACGCTTAAATTGTTAGGGGGCTGAGTTGGCAGAATCAGACGGTCAAGAACGCACCGAAGACGCCACGCCCAGGCGCTTGCAACAGGCTCGTGAAAAAGGGCAGGTTGCAAGGTCAAAAGAATTAGCGTCGGTATCTGTGCTTGTGATTGGCGCCATTGCCCTGATGTGGTTTGGCGAGTCACTCGCACGTGCTTTATATACGCTCATGGGGCGTCTGTTCGACCTCTCTCGTGACGAAATTTTTGACCTGCCAAAGTTGTTTGATATTGCTCTTGGCTCGATGGGCAATTTACTTGGTCCGTTGCTGTTGATTCTTGTTGTCTTGTTCATTGCCGCTTTAATCGGTGCAGCAGGAATCGGCGGTATTAGCTTCTCAGTTGAAGCAGCGTTGCCCAAGTGGTCCAAAATGAACCCACTCAGCGGCCTGAAACGAATGGTAGGTCTGCAAAGCTGGGTTGAACTGCTTAAGTCGATTCTGAAAGTGACGTTAGTGTCTGGTGTTGCTTTTTATCTGATCGATGCCGCGCAGGAAGATCTGTTTCAGTTGAGTATGGATGTCTATCCGCAGAACATTTTCCACGCGTTAGATATCTTGCTTAACTTTGTACTGTTGATCAGCTGTTCGCTACTGATTGTTGTCGCGATCGATATTCCTTTCCAGATCTGGCAGCATGCCAATCAATTGAAGATGACCAAGCAGGAAGTCAAAGACGAGTACAAGGAGACGGAAGGTAAGCCTGAAGTCAAAGGGCGGATACGTATGTTGCAACGTGAAGCCGCTCAACGTCGAATGATGTCAGAAGTCCCCCAAGCCGATGTCATTGTCACTAACCCGGAGCACTTCTCTGTGGCTCTGCGCTATAAACAGGATACTGATAAAGCGCCGATTGTGGTGGCGAAAGGAACCGATCACATGGCGCTAAAAATACGAGAAATCGCTCGTGAACACGACATTTATGTTATTCCAGCGCCTCCGCTTGCACGTGCGTTGTATCACTCCACGGAGCTAGAACAAGAGATCCCTGATGGGCTGTTTACGGCGGTGGCGCAAGTGCTGGCCTATGTGTTCCAGCTTAAGCAGTACCGTAAGCGTGGTGGGCAGCGTCCTCACTTTAAAGCGTCAGATCTACCGATTCCACCAGACTTAAGGCAATAGAAACTGGCTTCTATTTGTGAGTGCATTTCTATTTTTCTGGGATCGACAGCAGAACCAGCAAAGCGCCGTCACCGCCAAACTCTAATGGTGCTTGGTGAAACGCCATGACATCAGGGTGCTGCGCCAACCAAAGCGGCGTTTTCTGCTTGAGAATATGCTTACCAATGCCGTGTTGAACACACGCACACGAAATTTCATTTTTGATGCAGTATGCGATCATCGAGCCGAGTTCGCGCTTGGCTTCATTTTGTGTCATACCGTGCATATCTAAGAACACATCCGGGACGTACACCCCACGGCGAAGGCGTTTCACTTCATATTGAGAAACGTCGTCGCGGGCATAGCGAGTCGGGCCGTCTTCATTGAGAAGTGGCACAAATTCATCAGAAAAATAAAACTCTGTATCGCTGGCTTCACGCGCGCTACGTTTGATTTCTTTTTGCTTAGTATTTTTTTTTGGCTGCTGGACTATGGTATCCTGTCGCAACTTTTTTACGCCTTGTACTGCATCCCTGAAAAGGGCGAAATCATCATCAATTTCGGTGTCTTTTTTGCTCATTGGGTCATAGATACATAAATAAAATGCTATTGGCAGTATTGTAGCGCTTTTCGGAGGCAATTTTGGATAAGATTTTTGTAGAAGAAGCGGTATCAGAGTTACACACGCTTCAGGATATGATTCGTTGGACTGTGAGTCGTTTCAACGCCGCAAACCTATTTTATGGTCACGGCACTGATAACGCATGGGATGAAGCCGTTCAGCTGATCCTGCCAACGTTGTACTTGCCAATTGACGTGCCTCCGCATGTATTAAACTCACGTTTAACCAGCAGCGAACGCCTGCGCATTGTTGAGCGTGTTGTGAAACGAATTAATGAGCGTACTCCAACCGCGTACCTGACCAACCGTGCTTGGTTCTGTGGTTTAGAGTTTTTTGTCGATGAACGTGTTCTAGTGCCTCGTTCTCCAATTGGTGAACTGATTCAGGCAGAGTTCCAACCTTGGCTACTCGAAGAGCCAACACGCATCATGGATCTGTGTACCGGGAGTGGCTGTATCGCTATCGCCTGTGCACATGCTTTCCCAGATGCAGAAGTTGATGCCATTGATATCTCGACAGATGCACTGCAGGTGGCCGAACAGAATGTTCAGGACCATGGTATGGAGCAGCAGGTATTCCCGATTCGCTCGGATCTGTTCCGTGATTTGCCTAAAGAGAAGTACAACCTGATTGTGTCTAACCCACCGTATGTGGATCAAGAAGACATGAACAGCCTGCCTGATGAGTTTACTCATGAGCCTGAACTTGGCCTCGCTGCGGGTACGGATGGTCTGAAACTGGTGCGTCGTATTCTGGCTAATGCGCCAGATTACCTAACGGATAATGGTATTCTTATCTGTGAGGTGGGCAACTCTATGGTTCATATGATGGAGCAATATCCACATATCCCGTTCACTTGGCTTGAGTTTGAAAATGGTGGCCATGGTGTATTCATGCTGACGCGTGAACAGATGCTGCAACATGCAGAAGAGTTCTCTATCTATAAAGACTGAGTATCATTCAGCTCGCTTGATTTGATAAAACGCCGGACAGCCCTGTCCGGCGTTTTTTATTGGCAAAGAAAAGCAAAATAGATCGGCTTTAGGGCTTTACATCAAATCGCAATAACGCCACTATGAATTTACGAACAATTGTAATGTACAGCTTTGTTTACAGAGCTGAAGAAATTTGAGGAAGTAATGGCAGGAAACAGTATCGGACAGCATTTCCGAGTGACGACATTCGGAGAAAGTCACGGTATCGCACTAGGATGTATCGTCGACGGGTGCCCTCCAGGGCTGGAAGTAACTGAAGCGGATATTCAGACGGATCTTGATCGTCGTCGTCCGGGGACTTCTCGTTATACCACTCAACGTCGCGAACCAGATGAAGTGAAGATTCTGTCTGGCGTATTCGAAGGTAAAACCACGGGTACTTCGATTGGTCTGTTGATTGAAAACACGGACCAGCGCTCAAAAGATTATTCGGAAATCAAAGACAAGTTCCGTCCAGGTCATGCTGACTATACCTACCACCAGAAATACGGTGTGCGTGATTACCGTGGGGGAGGTCGTTCCTCTGCGCGTGAAACCGCTATGCGTGTAGCTGCGGGGGCTATCGCTAAGAAATACCTGAAGCAAGAGTTCGGTATCGAAATCCGCGCTTACCTATCTCAAATGGGTGATGTGTCTATTGAGAAAGTGGATTGGGATGAGATTGAAAATAACGCGTTTTTCTGCCCAGATGTCGACAAAGTTGATGCGTTAGATCAACTGATTCGCGATCTTAAAAAGCAAGGCGACTCGATTGGTGCCAAACTACAGGTTGTCGCAACCAACGTACCTGTTGGTTTAGGTGAACCTGTATTTGACCGTCTGGATGCAGATATCGCTCATGCGCTGATGAGCATCAACGCGGTCAAAGGTGTTGAAATCGGCGATGGATTTGATGTTGTTAGCCAAAAGGGCAGCGAGCACCGTGATACTTTGTCTCCAGACGGTTTCGGTAGTAACCATGCTGGTGGCATTTTAGGTGGTATCTCGACTGGTCAGGATATTGTTGCGAACATTGCACTGAAGCCGACGTCTAGTATCACCGTTCCGGGTGAAACCATCACCAGAGAAGGCGAACCTACTCAGCTGATCACCAAAGGTCGTCATGACCCATGCGTTGGTATTCGTGCAGTACCTATTGCAGAAGCAATGCTGGCAATTGTCGTGATGGATCACTTACTGCGCCATCGTGGTCAGAATCAAGGTGTGACGACAGAAACACCTAAGATTTAGTGAATAGAAACGGCTTCCACAAGGAAGCCGTTTTTTATTTAGGCTTGTTGTTTTGTAGAAATCCAGTTGTTGATGTTGCTTTTCATCACTTCCATCGGTTGCTGCCCGTAGCGTAGCAATTGGTCGTGGAATTCAGCGTATTCAAACTTATCTCCTAGCTCTTGTTGAGCCTTTTTAAGCAATTCTCGGATAACCAGATAACCGGACTTATAAGAAACCGCCTGACCGACATAGGCTGCGTAACGGAAGCTTTCGGATTCTATGTCACCTTCGCCGAGCGCGGAATTGGCGTGCATATAATCGCGTGCCTGCTGAATACTCCAGCCGTTGGCGTGAATGCCGGTATCGACCGCCAATCGCATATTCCTCAGCTGTGCTTCGTTTAGACTGCCAAAGTACTGTAGGGCGTTACACTCTTGCTCATCCGTATAGATTCCGCCTTGGAATTGGCTATAGTCAGTGTTGGGAGTGCACATGCCTTTGCCATTAACAAACGTCGGCTGATTCTGCGCGTTAAGCTCTCCATAAATGCCCATTTCGATACCAAGCCACTCGGTATAGAGCGCCCAACCTTCGCCATAAGCTGTGTACCAGATATCCTGCATATAATCGGGCAGATTAGCGGGTGGGTATTCCTGCGCATACGCGTTTTGGAAATGATGACCAGGTGCCGCTTCATGTAACAGCAAGGTCGAGACATTCCATTTTTGCAGGCTGTAATCTGGGTTGGTGTTGAGAGTGAACACATTGCTATCGTAAGAGGCCACACCATCATACATCTCGCTTTCAGCAGGGGCTGGCTTTATGGTGTAGTCGGTTTCGATAGGTTTAAAATAGCTGGCAACGACACCGTTGGCATTGTCTTTAAACACGTAATAATCTGTCAGCGCGTTTTCACAAGCAGAAGGAGAGGACGCGCTGCTGCAGACTGCTGCGTATTGCTTGTTTGTTGTTTGTAGACCATCTCGGCCATAAAAGAACTGCTCGCTGTTGAGGTATTTAAAAAACTCGCCGAGATTGATCTGACCTGAGTCCGTCGCGAGTTCAAACGTCCGAGGTGAAACGTCACCTGTTGCTGGGTCTCGATACGCCGCTTCCACGATGGAACCGCGCTTGGCCACCACCACTTTTGCCACGCGAATCATCTCCGCTTTAGCTTCGGCGACCAGTTGTTCGCCCATATTATGTAACTCGGCGGCTGACTTTCCGGTAGTACTGTTTCGGTCTAGGTGCCACTGATACCAGCTCTGCCCATTGGGTAAATCACCCCAGCCAATATTCTTGTCGGTGAGTTGGCCTTCACCGCGAGCGCTTTTAACGTACTGATTGTGTAGATACGCTAACAGCTCTTGGGTTGCCCGCTGTGCTTTCTCAACTTCCTGCGTGTATTGATTGATAAAAGTTGGCGTATACCCTGACTGAGTTTTTAAGTCGTTTAATCCTACCTTGAGCATGGCAAAATTATTGTAGCTAATCGTGTCCACGCTGTTTTGATATAGGCGCTCAGCAAGAATGGCGGGTAGTTGAATACCCTGCTGCGTAGCTTGCTGGTATTGGCTGTGTAAGCCCCTGACCCAGGAAGTGTACTCTTTGAGTATGGTAAGTTGTTCTTGGTACGTTTGTTCACTGTCGGAATCTGTATCAATAGCAGCACCCGCTTCTTCGGCATTCCACTGGATGTAGTTGTAAAAATGCGTGACTGGGACATCGAAGTTGCCAAAACGAGCGTTAGCGAAGCTTGCACCGCGAATCGCAATGGTGCGATCAAAGCGGAACGTATCGTAATAGACCTTTTCTTCATCGGTTAAAGCGCTTCTTTCTATTTCAAGAAGCTTGTCGAGATAGATACGATCCAAAGACTGACGTGCGGCAGCCATCTGATCATTGACGATACCAAAGTGAGTGCTATCCAGAGATTGTGATTCATGTTGGTAGCTGTCGAGTAGTGCCGTCAGCTGGGTGGAAGCATCATTTGTTTTTGGCGTGGAACTACAGCCAGCCAAGATGACGGCTAGCGTTATTGCCGATAGGGTAATACGTTGTTTGTTTCTCATCTTCAGACCTTTCAGCTTATTTTAAGTGACGGCAAGGAAAAGAATGGAGAGAGATTAACGATAGTGAAGTCGGACTCTTCCTTGCGGGCGACCAGAGTAAAATAAGTCGTCTGCTGTGTTTGTGCAAAAGGTCACAGGACAAATTAACGGATAATTAACCCGTCACGCACTCATAATTGAAAGTTGCATCAATATGTTAGCGATTGGTGAGCAAGTACGTCGTTCAGAAGAGGCGTAATTAAACCAATGAAGAGATTTGCAGAATACTTGAATGCACTTTCATTGCACAAACGCGCTTCGATGGCAGGCTTTGGTGGTAAATCCAAGCGGGCTCACAAATGATCCTTAGCGGTAAATATTCGAGCGAATATTATTCATAGTTGAGCAGCCACTAGAGAATAAAACGCCCCGCGAACGGGGCGTTGTGAATTAGTGCAGAGAACCTTCAGTCTCAAGGTGGAAAGAAGGCAGACGCCATTTAAAGCGAACCGCAGCCATTCGCAGCATGTAGCCAACGACTAGAGTTGAGATGGTCGCGGTGACATCATTAATACCAAACTCCAGTAACGCTAGGTAAAGACCTGAAGCAATCAGGGCGACAGACGCGTATAACTCTTCGTGCAATACAAGCGGTGTTTGACGACAGATTAAGTCACGTAATAGCCCACCAAAAACGCCTGTTACCAGTGCCGCTACCATACAGATCATTGCATGATGGCCCATTGCTAACGCCACTTTAGTACCGATTATGCTAAACACAATCAGACCCAGCGCATCGAGGCGAATGAACAACCCTTTAAACTTGATGATCCATTTGGCTAATCCCGTGGTTAGCACGCCCGCAATACAGGTGATCGCGAGAAATTGTGGATTCTCTACCCAGCCGAGCGGGTAGTGGCCGAGTAGGATATCGCGCACTGTTCCACCGCCAATCGCTGTTGCACTCGCAACGAGCATAACCCCAAACCAATCCATTTTTCTTCGACCTGCACTGAGTGCGCCGGTCATGGCTTCAGCTGTGATGCCAATGATATATAAAATGCTCAATAACATTGTTTTGCCCTACGTGACTAGCGGATTGGAAATTTGCCATTCTGTAACCAATAAAAGGCAGTTTAGTGGGAAATGTGATCTGTGACGAATGAGATTTTATGAATGTGAAGGGGGCTTTCGCATAATTATTTCTAATGTCAGTATTTGGTGTAGGGATTTGCAATTGGGATCAAAAATGCGAGAATGCCGAGCGCTGTAATTTAAACCATGATTTTATCCCCATGAACCACAAATATCAGGACCTGATCAACATTTTTAACGCCACTTTTCTAAGTGAATATAATACGCGTTTGGAGTTAGGGGGAGACGAGCCTATTTACCTGCCAGCGGATGACAGTCAGCCTAATCACCGGATTATTTTTGCTCGTGGTTTCTATGCGTCAGCACTTCACGAAATCGCGCATTGGTGTGTTGCAGGGCCAGAGCGTCGTTTATTAGAGGATTTCGGCTATTGGTATGAACCGGATGGACGCACTGAAGCGGTTCAGGCTGAGTTTGAGAAAGTAGAAATTCGACCTCAGGCGTATGAGTGGATCCTCTCTCTTAGCGCAGGTTTTCCGTTTACAGTGAGCTGTGACAACTTAAACGGAGACTTTGAACCTGATCGTTTAGCCTTTATGCACAAAGTTCATACGGAAGTCGGCAAGATATTTGAGCAGGGTATGCCACTGCGTGTTCGTATGCTTTCAGATGCATTACGGTCTTTTTATCAACAGCCTGCGCTGGATTATTCCATGTTTGAAGTAATGTAAAACCAGCCGCAGTATGCGCGGCTGGTTTGCTTTTCGTTACTGAATGAGCCAAGTCGATTCGGCTTGGTTGTTGTGATTGAGCGTATAGACCAATGGCGCAGTGTTGGGTTCCATGACGGAAACTACCGCAATCAATGATTCGCAATGATTAGGTACTCGTAGTTGATAACTGCCTGTTCCGGATTGCAACGCAGCTTTTAAAAGGCACTTGTCATAGTCAACAGACTCCACGTTCCCCCCAGCATTATCACAGACGGAGATGTAAACCTGAGAGGCTGAAAGGTGAGATAGGCTGACATCTATGTCGACCTGATACACCGAAGAAAGATTATTGTCATAATCGATACGCACATCGGCCAAAGTGTTTGAATCTTCATCGGTTGATGCTGCAGCGGCTGAAGAGCCCGTTGATGAACCTGAAGAGCCTCCTTCACCACCTCCGCCGCCGCCACAGCCGGAGAGAGAAACAAGTATTACCATTGCAAATAAGTGCGTCAGTTTGATATTCCACATAATCGTTTCTCCTTTAGTCGATATAAATTTTGCCGTCTACAGAAGTTTCGTACCAGGTAGGTTCAGTTTGACCTGTGGCGTCTTCGGCATAATCGTCAAATTTGGTGTAAGCCTCTAAAATATTGACCTGTTCGTATGGATGCTGCCAGGTTGTAGGGATCTCTATACCCCAAGGTAGACCTTTGTCATCGTGGTAGTGGGTATCACCACTTGATGCATCGACACCGTAAGACTTGTATCGCGTGTCAAACTTACTGGTCGGGGATTGGTTTTTGAGGTGAATTTCTAAACCTCGTCCAGGGAACCCGCCTGTCAACTGATAACCAATATCACCGTAATAATGACCAGGTGCTGCAAATATAAATGGGTCATACGGGAATTCTGGCATGGTTGATGTGTCGACTGCATTTTCAAACGAGAAGGTTAGGCTCCAGCTTGGACGATAACTCGTTCCGCAGTTTTCTTGAGTTCGGAACATAGTGCACTCTTCAGCTTCACCAGGCTCAGTAATATCCCACAAGTCTTCGTGAATGATGAATACCGCGTCAACAGTGTCTGTTTCTAGTACGGTCGCGGTTTGCAACTCGTTATTCACGTAAAGTTGTACTGAATCTGATTTAACGTCTTCTTTTGCCACATTAGGCAATCGAATAGCAAAACCTGAGTGGTAGTTACCGCCGAGAGCGGCGACCTTACCTTCAATCTTCATGCGAATGACTTGGTCGTTGAGCTGGTACTCCGTGTATTTAACGTTCATCAGGACATCATTCATGTCATAGTCGCCGCTTCTTGGGTACTGATCTTCATAGGCGAAAGAAGTGTAACCACCACCGCTGGGGTATAGTTCGGTCACTACACCGCTCTCCGTGATGTCGACCAGGTAGTCTTCCACCTCACCCGCGGGAACACCGCCGCTTGGACCAATGCCCGATGTGTTGGAAATTCTGAATCGAGCCCAAGTCTCTCCGGTGACAGCCCAAGTTGGAACTGTAAAGAAGATGTCGCCAGTGCTATCGCTCATCGATTGGTCGCTGATGATGATTTCGTTAGACTCAAACTCACCATCTCGGTCGAAATCAATCCAAGCATTGAGCACTGAACTGTCAGATGTGCCTGCAGCCGTTGCGATGATTTTACTGGTTTGTCCCACCTGAATTGGAACAGGGAATTGGATACCGTCATCATCGTCCGAACCATCTGAAGTATCATCACTGAGCGGATATGGGCTACCGTCGGTCTCTCCATCAATAACAGAACCTAACTTAAGATCTGACATACCATGACGCGCACCAGAAGAGGCGAAAGTCGTTTTGTAACTGTCTGGTGCATCGCCGAAATCGGTGTATTCACTGGGTTCGACTGGAGCGAGAGCACAGCGAGCACCATCGTTGGAATTACTGGAAGGGCCATAAGCAAAAAATTCTGCGCTGGAGCTGTTTCCATTGATAGTTACTTTGAATACATACCCATTGCTGTTGTTGCTGGCGTAGAAATTACCATCGACATCGAAATAGACCGCACCAAAAGTAAAGCGATATCCAAGTACATTTTTATCTAACAGTTGGTTTAGTCGATTGGAAGTGCCAGCGTTGACATCAATCTCCCAAAGGTAACCATTTGAATCTATGGAATAAGCCAGGCTGTTGTCAGGATGAAAGGCCAAATCGTATATTGCAGGATTACCGAATTGGCTAGGCGGTGATGAAAGCTCCATGACAAGAGTATCTAAATCAATTTTGTAGAGCCCGTAGCTAGGTCTGTAGCCGTACCAGGCGTTCTCATCAAGAGATACGTCACCAACGTAGATAGAAGTAGGGGCACCAGATGGCTTGCTGACATTGAGCAACGTTTTTGTAAAGGTGGAATCAATGCGAGAAAGTGAGGCTGTGCCATAGTCCCAGCCGTAGATGAAGTCGTCATGTTTGCTATAACCTACACCATTTAGCTTTGCAGTATCTAAATTGGAATCCAGTGTGACGTAGCTACCGACGTCGATGTTGACACCATAAGCGACTGGCGTGCCTGTTGGATTCTGAATCAAAAATGCTTGAGTCGGACACGAGGTGAATGGTGTCTCTGCAAAGGCGAATGATGCTTGGAACAAAGCACTGGCTACCACCGATATGTTTAAAGCCGTTTGTTTTCTTTTCATGGGTCCTTCCTCGCTGAACTTCGTTGAATAGTTGAGGAAGTGCACAGCGCGTGCCATGCTGCCAGCCCTTGATATAACTAGGGTTTGCGTTAATTTTCTCAATGTGAGAAGCTCTGCATTCTTTTTGAGAATCAAACTGACCCGGGCAATAGAGCATTATGATTATTGAATTTGAAGAGAAGCTACTAGAAATGATTGATGCGCGTATTGAGACCGCATCTGATGACGAGTTGTTTGCTGGTGGGTACCTACGTGGACATATTTCTCTATCTGCTGCTTCGTGTGAAGAAGAAGGCGTCAATGATATAGAAGAACTGAAAGTACGTATTCAAGGCAGTCTGGATGACGCACGTTCCGAATTGAGTCCTGCCGATCGCACCATAGTCAACGACTTATGGCTAGAGTTAGTCAATCAAGCCTAACCTCTACAGATGTCTTTTTATTAAGGGCTTGTTCGAATATTTCGAACAAGCCCTTAAATATTTTATAGTTGTTGGTTTTCTGTTCGCTGGATATGCTCTTCTGTACATAGTAAGGAGAGAGTCAGGAGACAGAATTATGAAAATCGTCGCTTTTGGAGCTTCAACCAGCTCAACGTCTATCAACAAAACGTTAGCAACTTATGCTGCTCATCTAGTTGAAGGAGCAGATGTGACTATCTTGGATCTTAACAGCTACGATGTTCCGCTGTTTAGTGAAGATAAAGAAAAGGAAATTGGTCAGGCTGAGGGAGCAAAAGCGTTTTTGGAGGACATTGCTCAGGCTGATGCGTTGATTATTTCTTTCGCAGAGCACAATGGTTCTTACCCTGCTGCGTATAAAAACCTGTTTGATTGGGCAACACGTATTGAGCGTAACGTATTTGCCAATAAGCCAGCCATTTACCTGTCTACATCACCAGGCCCTGGCGGTGCGTCTAATGTTTTAGCTGCTGCAACAGGTTCTGCTCCATACTTTGGTGCTGAAGTGAAAGCCTCTTTATCTATTCCAAGCTTTTACGACAATTTTGACTTGGAGTCCGGCTCATTTAAAAGTCAGGAAGTGGCTGAGAAAGTCAAAGCTGCAGTATCAACGTTACGCTGATCTTAAGACAGAGAGCTTATAGAGAATGACTCGGTAAGCTCTCTTTGTCACTTTAGAGCTCAGTGATGGCTTTGCCTTTTCTCAATTTTCTTACCCACATACGGCTTGGATGAAGCTCTTCCAATACGTCCACTGGTAGCGGTAGTGGATCACCACATATCTGTGAAGCTAAGGTTTCTGCTAAGAGCGGTGCGGAGCTTAAGCCGCGCGATCCCAGACCAAGCATACAGAATAGGTTAGGGTAAGACGGCGCTTTTTCTGCGTCTTCCAGCTTAGTGGTTTGCAGATTGTGGTAAACCTGCTTGGTTTTGTCTAAATCTCCGACACTGCCAATAAATGGCAAGTGGTCTCGGCTCACACAACGAATACCCTGGCGTGATTGGTTACCTGAGGTGTCGACTTGGTGGGGCCAGCTTTGTTCTGGGACACATTTACGTAGCTTGTCTCCGTTAACTTGTTGGGCGACGGGGTCAAACTCACGATTCAGATTCTCTCTGTCGTAGCTCGCACCAATGCAATGAAATCCGTTATTCGGGTTTACCGGCGTCATATAGCCGTCGTAGCAAAGCACCGTTTTGAGTTTGCTGAGCTCACTGTTGGTCGGAATATGGCTCACCTGACCTTTAACCTGACCAAGAGGGACGTCTTTCGTCTGAGATAATTCACTGAACTGATGACCATTGGCTACCACAACAGTATCGTGAGTGAAGGTTTTGTCACCGCTGCTTAATGTCCAGCTAGCGTGTTCTTCATCCCAACACATATCGTCTATCTTAGTTTGATAACGTACTTCAAACAGTGGAGTTTGGGATAAATGTTCAATCAACTCTTGAGTGAGCTGAGCCGGGCATAGCCATCCGCCAAGTGGGTAATGCACGCTGCCCATATTAACCGGCAAACCAAGTATTTGGTTGGTTTGTTCAACGCCAAGTTGGCGGATAAGACCATTATCAAAATTACCACTCAACATGCGTTCCAGCTTGGCTTGTGATTTTTCATCCCACATCAGTTGAGTCACGCCACACCAATCATGGTCAAATTTAATCGATTGAGCCGCTTGTTCAATAAACTGTCGAGCAAACAAAAAGGCCGGAGCAAACACGCGAGAGACACCTGTGTGCGAACCATTAAGTAATGGGTAGACTGCGCCTTGACGATTACCCGACGCCCCTTGTGCAGCTTCTGAATCCTGGCAATATAGGGTTACTTTTACCCCTCGGCGAATGAGTGTTTTTGCTAATGTGGCACTGGCAATGCCACCGCCAATAATCGCTACGGACTGAATCGAACCACTACTATCGCGATGGAACCAAGGCTTGTGGTTAGTGTGAGGCTTTCGCTGGGCTAGGTGTCCAGCAATCATGTCACGTTTGGTGCCAAAGCCTTTGACTTTTTTCATTTCGAAACCGGCTTCAATCAAACCACGTCGCACGAAACCTGCCGCAGTGAAAGTGGCACAGGTACAATCTTGCTTAGCGAGTTTGGCCATGCCATCGAACAGTTCTTGATTCCACATTTCAGGATTCTTGCTGGGAGCAAAACCATCAAGAAACCATGCATCAATCAACCCTTGTTCACCAACAGGGACTTTTGGCATGCAATCTTTTATATCACCAAACCATAGGTCTAGGGTTATCGCGCCGTCTTCAAGGACAATTCGGTGGCACTCTGGAACGGCAATTGGATAATATTGCTGTAATTTTCTTGCGTATTCAGCCAGTTCCGGCCAAGCTTGGTGAGCTTTAATCAGGTCATCTTTACTCAGAGGGTACTTTTCGAAACTCACAAAATGCAGCTCTTTTAGTGGCGCATCCGGGTTTTGACGCCTAAATTCTTCAAACCATTGCCAAACTGCGAGGAAATTCAGACCTGTACCAAAGCCTGTTTCTCCGATGACAAAACGACGCTGGTCATAATCTTGCCATCTTTGTGGCAGATGATTTTGATGAAGAAAGACGTAGCGGGTCTCTTCAAGGCCGTTTACGTTGGAAAAATAAACGTCATCAAACTGGTCTGATACTGGGGTTCCGGCATCGTTCCAGCCCAGCTGAGCATTGGTAATTGAGGTCATAATGTCTGAATTTTTGTGATGAAGACGATAAAGTTGTGGCGATTGTACGGTTTTCTGGGAAAGCTGACCACTTTTCACAGGTAACTTAGTTATCATCTAGCAGATTTTTGAATTATAGGAATGTCATAATGAAACGAGTCGTAATCACCGGTATGGGTATTGTTTCAAGTATCGGTAACAACGTCGAAGAAGTTTTAGCGTCTCTAAAAGCAGGTAAATCTGGCATTACTGCCTCTGAGCAGTTTAAAGAACAAGGTCTACGTTCACAGGTTTGGGGTGATCTGAAAATCAACCCATCAGAGCATATTGACCGTAAACAGATGCGCTTTATGGGTGATGCGGCTGCGTATGCATACCTATCAATGCAGCAGGCAATCGAAGATGCTGGCCTGACTGAAGAACAGGTTTCTAATGACCGCACAGGTATCGTAGCTGGCTCTGGTGGTGCTTCTGCACTGAACCAAGCATTGGCAGTAGATACTATGCGTGCAAAAGGCGTGAAACGTGTGGGCCCTTACATGGTTCCTCGTACTATGTCCTCTACGGTTTCTGCGTGTCTTGCAACGCCATTTAAAATCCGTGGCGTAAACTACTCGATGAGTTCAGCGTGTGCTACTTCTGCACACTGTGTTGGCCACGCAATGGAGCTTATCCAGCTTGGTAAGCAAGACATCGTATTCGCTGGTGGTGGTGAAGAGCTAGATTGGTCTCAAACTATGATGTTTGACGCTATGGGCGCACTATCTACTAAGTACAACGAAACGCCAGATAAAGCTTCTCGTACTTACGATGCAGATCGTGATGGTTTCGTTATCTCTGGTGGCGGCGGTATGCTGGTTATCGAAGAGCTAGAACACGCTCTGGCTCGTGGTGCGAAAATCTACGGTGAGATCGTTGGCTATGGCGCGACGTCTGATGGCTACGACATGGTTGCTCCATCAGGTGAAGGCGCAGTGCGTTGTATGAAGATGGCGATGCAAGACGTAGACGCAATTGACTACGTGAACACGCACGGTACATCAACACCAGTTGGTGACGTAAAAGAGCTAGGCGCTATTCAAGAACTGTTTGGTGACAACAGCCCAGCAATTTCTGCGACAAAAGCGATGACAGGTCATGCTCTTGGTGCGGCTGGCGTACATGAAGCGATTTACTCTACGCTAATGCTAGACAACAACTTCATCGCACCAAGCGTGAACGTTGAAAATCTGGATGAAGCGGCTCAAGGCCTAGACATCGTGACTGAAACACGTGATGCAGAATTGACAACAGTAATGTCAAACAGCTTTGGTTTTGGTGGTACAAACGCAACATTGGTTATCAAAAAATACCAAGGCTAACTGAACGGCTGGGGTTTCCCAGTACACAGGTTTCCAGAGCTTGACTACGCTTTGATACAAAACGTAGTTGAACAGACGCAGACTCTGACCCATGGAGAGCGGGTCGGGATCCTTTTGTTCTGGAACTTTGCCCGGCTTATGCCGGGCATTTTTCTTTCTGCCGCTAGTGCTCGACAGAGACAGCGCTTTTCTGCACAATCACTGCAATTCTCAAATCAAATCTCTTAAGCCATGAAAATCCTAATTGATGAAAATATGCCTTATGCTGAGCAGCTTTTTAGCCAGCTGGGCGAGGTTGTTTTAAAATCCGGACGTACTCTGAACGCCGATGACTTGGTCGATGTAGATGCGTTGATGATTCGCTCTGTTACTAAAGTGAATGCTGAGCTTATTTCTAAAGCGAATCGACTGAAGTTTGTTGGAACAGCAACCGCTGGTATGGATCATGTTGATCAGGCGTTACTTAAAGAGAAAGGCATCTTTTTCACCGCGGCACCTGGGTGCAACAAAGTCGGTGTAGCTGAGTACGCGTTTAGCGTTATGATGGTACTTGCGCAGCAACAAGGCTTTTCAGTATTTGATAAAACCGTTGGAATTATTGGCGCAGGTCAGGTGGGTAGTTATCTACAGCAATGTTTGGAAGGTATTGGTATTAAGGTGCTCATCAATGATCCACCTAAGCAAGCGGCGGGAGATGAGCGTAATTTCACCCCGTTAGATGCATTGCTTGAGCAAGCGGATATCATTACTACTCATACTCCAATCACCCGTGATGGTGATTTTCCGACTCATCATCTAATCAATGAAACAGTGTTGAATAAGTTACGTGGTGACCAAATTTTAATCAATGCGGCGCGCGGGCCTGTTGTTGACAATACTGCGTTGAAAGCTCGTTTGAGAAAACAAGATGGCTTTATTGCTGCGTTAGATGTGTTCGAATTCGAGCCAGAGGTTGATATGGAGCTTCTGCCTCTGCTAGCATTCGCAACCCCCCATGTCGCCGGTTATGGCTTAGAGGGGAAAGCTCGTGGAACAACGATGATTTTTAATAGCTTCTGCGAGTTTCTGAATAACGATTTACGCGCACATGCCAGTGAACTTCTGCCTACAGCTCCAGTGCCGGAGTTAGTATTGGACAGAGCTTGGGAAGAAGCCACGCTGCACAATCTGACGCAACTTGTCTATGATGTGCGTAAAGACGATGCATTGTTCCGTCGTGAAATCAGTCAACCCGGTGCGTTTGACTTGATGCGTAAGAACTACTGGGATCGCCGTGAATACAGTGCAGTCACGCTAAGAGGAAATGCAGAGGCTAACCTGCAACCACTAGCGAAATTAGGTTTTCAAGTTGAGGTAAGTCAATGAGCCAGCAATATAACGTTGCCATTTTAGGTGCGACCGGCGCAGTCGGTGAAACAATTCTCGAAGTACTTCAGGAACGTAAGTTTCCTGTTGGTGACCTTTTTCTGCTAGCCAGTGAACGCAGTGAAGGCAAGACTTACCGTTTTAACGGCAAAACCATCAAAGTCGAAAACGTTGAGAACTTTGATTGGTCTCAGGTACACATCGGCCTGTTTTCCGCTGGAGGAGAACTATCGGCTAAGTGGGCGCCAATCGCCGCCGATGAAGGGGTGATTGTCATCGATAATACCTCTAACTTCCGTTATGAGTATGACATTCCTTTGGTTGTGCCTGAGGTTAACCCTGAAGCGATTGCTGAGTTCCGTAACCGCAATATCATCGCTAACCCGAACTGCTCGACGATTCAAATGTTGGTAGCACTTAAGCCGATTCATGATGCCGTGGGTATTGATCGTATTAATGTCTCGACTTACCAATCGGTTTCTGGCGCTGGTAAATCTGGTATCGATGAGTTGGCAGGCCAAACTGCTAAGCTGCTTAATGGCATGCCGGCTGAAAATGAGCAGTTCTCACAGCAAATTGCTTTTAACTGTCTGCCGCAAATTGACCAGTTTATGGAAAATGGCTACACCAAAGAAGAGATGAAAATGGTGTGGGAAACGCAGAAAATCTTTAATGACTCGTCAATCACGGTTAACCCGACTTGTGTGAGAGTGCCTGTTTTCTATGGTCATGCGGAAGCACTTCATATCGAAACTCGTGCACCTATTGATGCTCATGAAGTGGCTAATTTATTAGAGCAGACCGAGGGTGTTGAAGTGTTCCATGGTGAAGATTTCCCGACACAGGTTCGTGATGCGGGTGGTAAAGATCACGTGATGGTTGGTCGTATTCGCAACGATATCAGCCACCATAGTGGTATCAACTTGTGGGTTGTAGCAGATAACGTTCGCAAAGGCGCAGCAACCAATGCGGTTCAGATTGCAGAAGTTCTGATTCGCGATTACTACTGAGCGTATTATTAACACTTATAGCAAAGCCTCACCATCGTGTGAGGCTTTTTTAATCAGATTCCTAAATTTAGTGTGAGATTAGTGCGAATATGGCGGCAGCCACACATTTTTTAGCTATGCACCTATAGTTTTAGCGTGTTTATCCGATATATTTAACAGATCATTACATTAAAATTTATTGAGCACATAGCTGAGCCTTCTATGCTTCGAATTTTTAAGCGTCTGCTGCTGCCTGTTGCATTAGTAGCCGTGACTCAGACATCGATTGTTAGTGCAGAAACTATTCGCCTTAAGGGACCTGACGGCGAGATCCAAGCATCGCCGCAATATTCTGATTTTGTCCCCCAAGATCTGCGTAACAACGAGCCTTCTCGCTTTTATGGACCAACTACTTCTCAAGAAACACTTTGGGCTATTGCCAGCCGTTTGCGTCCATCAGCTAGCGTTTCTGTACAACAAACGTTACTTGCTGTGTATCAGCTCAACCCTCAAGCGTTTGAAAATCAAAACATCCACGAGCTTATTCCAGGCAGTACACTACGAATTCCTTCGTTGGCTCAAGTTCAAAGCGTTTCGACACAAGAAGCTGTCAATGTTATGGCGGCCCATCAAGCACGCTTGACGGATATTCCTGCGGTTTCTCGCCCAACCCCGCAAACCTCGCCTCAGCAACAACCTGAAGAAATGAAACCATCTGACGCTGAAAAGCCAATGATGGATGATACCAAACCGGCAATGCAGCCAAATGCGGATTTAGCAAAAATAGCCAAGCAAGAGCAAAAAGCGCAAGTTTCGACTTTGGAGAAACAACTCGAAAGTTCAGAAGGCGAGTTGATGGCTCTAGAAGAGAAAAATCATAAGTTGCGCTTGATGCTGGCTGATGTTCAGTCCGAAGTGGATGTGCTGAAAGATGAGCTGGGTGATGAGTCTCGCATTCGCAATGAGGTAGAAAAATTACTCGAAGCGGAACGTCTGCGACTTGCCGAAGAGCAGAAAATGCAACCCTCTCCGCTCGATGAACTGCTCTCTAATACTTGGCTTGTCGCTGCGCTGGCTATCATCCCAGGCTTGCTGATTGGCTTGCTGATCATGATGTTGCTGGGTCGCCGTAAGAAAGAAGATTCAGAAGCACAAACCGCGACCGAACAAACCGCTGAACCTGTTGCGCCAATCGCTCCGGATTCTCTTAATGAAGAGGTGGATGATGATTTACTGCTTGATGATGACTTGTTTGGTGAATCAACCGACGATGAAGAAGAGTTGTTCTCGGATGATTCTGGTTTAGATGAAGGTAAAGAAGATGGCGAAGTAGATGTCTTTGCCGACTTAGAAGATAACGATCTCGATTTCAATCTTGAAGGTGAAGATGGCGAAGACCCATTCGCGGGCATCGGGGACGATGGCGAGCTAGACGAAGCGCTTGCCGATATGGATATGAGCTCCAATGGCATCAGTGTGAATAGCGAAGATAAAGCACTGGGCCTTGAAGAAATGGAGCGAGCCCTGGATGAAGTTGTTATTGAGGATGAGTCACCAGAAGGTGAATTTGATTTGTCAGATGATGACGATGAGATTTCTCAAGACGAGCTAGACTCACTGCTGGCATCAGATGGAGACTCGGAAGATCTTGGCACCGATGAGTTGGATCAGTCACTGTTAGACGACTTGTTCAATGAAAGTGACACTGATGATGCGAGTGACGATCTGGACTTTGACTCGTTGCTTGATGAGGCTGATGGTGGCTTTGATCTGAGTGATGATGATGCTGGGAGCACCGATACAGATGAGCCTAGTCTAGCGTCAGATAGCGAAATTGATGACCTCTTTGCTCAAGTGGAAGCTCAGGCAGACCTAGAAAAGCTTGAAGCTGAAGCACTTGATGAGACTGCGCTTCTGGATGAAATGGTGGAAGAGCCAACACCAGAAGTCAGTGAAAACAGTACAGACTTACTCGATGAGCTGATTGATGATGGTGAGGAGACAGATCCTAGTTCAGATAAGGCGCTAGATGACTTCTTAAGCGACGATCTAGATCTTAGCGATGACAATGTCTTCGATGAACTGATCACCGATGACAGCAATGATCTTGATGCAGAGTCAACCGAAACACTTGATGAGTTTTTGTCTGATGATCATACCCAAGATGTAAGCTCACTTGAAGATAGTACAGAGTTACTGGATGATTTGTTCGAGACACAATCTGAACAAGAACAGCAAGTTACTGAAGAGCTCGGTGATGAAGGCACCGACCTGTTTGAAGAGTTGCTGGAGATTGAAAAGCAGAGTGATGAATCGGTAGAAGAAGAGAATGAAGATCTCACTCTGAGCAATGAGTTGAACCAAGATGTTGCGCTTGATGACGTTGTTGAGTCTTTGGATGACGCTGCTGGTACAGATAAATTCTCCAGTGAAGATTTTATCGATGACATGTTGAGCGCTGCGCCCGAAGGTGATCCATTGCTCGATGAGCTTGATTTGGATGAGCCCGATTTAAGTGAAGCTGTATCTGAGGAAGCTGTTGCACCGCAACCTGAAGATGATTCAAACTTTGCAGAGCCAGAGCCAGAGCCAGAGCCAGAGCCAGAGCCAGAGCCAGAAGAGGATGATTGGCTGACTTCAGCGATTGATGAGGTGGAAAACCCTGAATTAGCCGAAGAGTCTGAGTTTGATTTGGCTGAGGACGAAAATCAGGATGCTCTTTCAAGCGATGTAGAACCACTTGAACTCGATGAGCCGGAAGCTACGGGCTCGGAGTCCGAGCACGAAGATGAAGATGATTGGTTGACGTCTGCTATTGATGAAGTCGAAAACCCAAGTTCTGAATTGGAAGAGAGTCATGAAGTTCCGGTTACTTCTTCAACGCAGTTAGATGAGAGTACAGCCGTTGCTGCTGAAGAAAATGCGCCTGTTGAGGAAGATTTACTTGCTCAGCAGGAGCAAACGGACACACCATCTGAAGAGACTCCAGAGACTCCAGAGACTCCAGAGACTCCAGAGACTCCAGAGACTCCAGAGACTCCAGAGACTCCAGAGACTCCAGAGACTCCAGAGACTCCAGAGACTCCAGAGACTCCAGAGACTCCAGA